>ERZ778020.117-NODE-117-length-265508-cov-32.947599_pt1 | contig 265508 bp, 229 predicted proteins | sample MGYA00375750_ERZ778020 | MGnify/ENA primary metagenome ERZ778020 (study PRJEB29350, sample SAMN05389818) | bioreactor metagenome | isolation source: Ammonium sulfate bioreactor | place: South Africa: University of Cape Town | collected 2014-03-17 ...
CTGCGCGCGGCGCGAGCCGGCGGCGTCCATGGCGGCGGCACCGTGACGCTGTCCACATCATCCGGGGGAATAGGGGCGTTCATGATCGCCGGCCCCTCACTGGATATCTTTGTAGTCGACGTCGAACGACTGTCCGGGACCGGCATCGAACAGGACGTAGAACTCGCCTTGCGGCCGTTTGAAGCTGACGGTCGAGTCCGCGCCGAACTTCGTCTCGAGCGCGACGGTCTCGTCGTAGCGGATCACGTCGAGCCTGACGCCGGGAACGCCGGTGCCATCCGCGAAGCCGCCTTCGCAGCGGACCGTTGTCGCATCAGCCATCTTGCAAATACAGAATGGCGGGTGCGCCGAAGCCGAACCGGCGAACAGCGGCACCGCACCGAGCGCGACAAGAAGTGCCGCGACGCATCTGGAGCGCGCGTTCATGACCGCCTCCTTGCCAGCCATGCCGCAGTCACCGGCGAAGCGGTGCGGATCGGAATCGTCGCCTGATGCAGCGCGCCGTCCCAGCCCTCGAGCGTCAGCCACAGCACATCGTCGGCCGTGGTTCGGTCCGGAATTCGCATTTCGGCGGTCTGACGATAGGGCGTGCCGGAGAACAGCGCACCCATGGTGCGGATATTGCGCGGCTTGCCGACACGCAGATACGCCGCCTTGACCTGGTCGACGCAAGCCGGGCACAGCGCCAGCGCGAATTCCTTGGCGTAGCCGGCGCGGCCTTCCGCATCCGGCTCGACCACCTTGAACTCGGCCAGCCGCACGCTCCACGGCCCGACCGCGATCTCGCCGATCTCGCGCTCGCCCAGACCTTTCCTGCCGTCGAAAAACGCATTCTCGTGGAAGAACGCCGGCGTGAAAGCGATCGGCACGATCATCACAAGCGCGCTCAGGTGAAAGCGCCATCGCTGCCATAGCGACGTGCCGCGCGACGGGGATGCGAGCGTCGTCATCACTCAGCCGCCTCCAGTCCAAGCCGCGCGGGCGCACGTTCACGCACGAGCTTCACCGTCTCGATCGCGGTGCGCTTGGTCCACACCATCATCCCGGAGAACACCAGCGTGGTCAGCGTCAGGCCGAACGCCAGGTAGACCAACTTCAGCCACAGGCCGGCGAAGTCGCCGGTGTGCAAGGGACGCATCGAGCCAGTGACCAGTTCGAGCGCGGAGCGGTCGGAGATGCGGCGCGTCCGTTCGACCTTGCCGTTGTAAGGATTGACGTCGACCGTCTCGAACAACAGCGGATAGGCGCCCCGCCCGCCGACGCTGATGTGGTCATAGGCGCTGCTCGGGAATTGCACGAAACTCGGATCGAGATCGGGCAGTTGCCGCCGCACCGCTTCCGCCGCCTGCCCCAGCGTGATCCGCGGCGCGGGCGCGCCCATGGCCACGACGGGAACGTCGCCCCGCGCGACCACCGGCGGCACGCCCGCCGTCGAAATGCTGATATGGTTGTCGTCGAGGATCGCCCGGACCAGGAACCAGCCCGCCGTCACCGCCATGATGGCGATGAACGGAATCGACCATGCGCCCGCCAGCCGGTGCAGGTCGCCCCAGAACACCCGCCTGCCCTTGCTCACACGCAGGCGCGGCCGCAGATAAACCCGCCAGAACCGCTTGTAGACCACGATCCCGGTGATCAGCGAGCCGAGCAGCGGGATCGCCAGCGCCGATACCGCGTACCAGCCGAGCGAGAAACCGTTGTTGAACGGCACCAGCAGCCAGCCGTGCAGGGCGCGCACGAAATCACGGAAGTCGAACTCGCCCTGCTCGCCCTGCACCCTGCCGGTGTAGGGGTTGACGTAGAGCGTTTCGGTGCTGCCGTCGGGGCGCGTGACCGAGACGGTCAGAGCGAAGATCGACTTCACCGGTCGCGCGATGAATCGCACCCGCGCGCCAGGCACCTCGCGCTCCACCGCCGCCAGAATCTCGTCGTAGCCGAGCAGCCGCGCGTCGGCCGCCGGCGCGTGGGCCCGAACCGCAGGGCTCGCCAGCCACATGATCTCCTGGCTGACGGTCGCAATCGACCCCGTCAGGCACACGAAGAACAAAAACGCCCAGATCGGCAGCGCAAGCCAACCGTGAACAACAAACCAAAGACGGGCGCTGGAGGATTTACGCGATATTGTCCCACTCACTCCTGCTGTTCCCTCGGCTGCGACGCCGGCTGCCTGGCCGGGGGCATCAACCGCCGATCAACGCAAAAGGCGCCCCCTCTATGGTAAAGACGTTTGAGCGGCCGCTTTTTGAACCCCGCCTTGCAAATTTTTAGCCGCCTGAACGACTCGCCAAGTGGCCAACGCCCGCTCCCGAAAGCTCAGAACCGGAATTTGGTGGACACGGTGTATCGACGCGGCTCGCCGTACACGCCCGTGTCGTAATTGCGGAATACGGAATAGTATTTCTGGTTCAGCAGATTGGTCGCGTTGAATGCGATCTCGACCTTTTCGGTCAGGCGAAAGCGCGCCATCAGGTCGAGAAGAAACACATCGCCCTGCGCCAAGTCCTGCCTTTCGCCGAACGGATTGGAATTGACGTACCCGTGAATGGTATCCTGCCAGCGGAAACCGCCGCCGATCGTCCATCGATCCCATTGATCCGGCAGACGATAGGTCGCAAAGAGCCTGACGACGTTTTCCGGAGCCGTGGTCTGGATGTACGAATAGACCAGCGATCCGTCGGACGTCCGGGCGTGAGTGTGAGTGTAGCCGGCACTAATCTGCAACCCGGGGGCCAGTTGTCCCGCCAAGTCGAATTCGAAGCCCTTCGATGTGACGCCGTCGATCGAACGATAGTAATTATCTCCGGAAATCGGATCGAATCCGGCAAATTCGTGGAAGTTCTTCTGCTGGATCATGAACACGGCGGCGGTGAGATTGAGCGCGCCGCCGAAATAGGCGGCCTTGACGCCGGCCTCGTAGCTGTCGCCTTCGGTCGGCGGGAGAAAATTGCGGTTGACGTCGCGATAGCCATCCGGCGCGAAGATGCTCGTATAGCTGCCGTATAGCGAATAAACGTCGGTCAGGTCGTAGACGATGCCGGCATAGGGCGTGATCTTGGCATTGACGGAATATTGAGCCGGATACAACCACTCCGCCAACGGGTCGATATAGGTTCCCTTGTCGTTGAAGCTCCACCAGTCGAGCCGGCCACCCAGGATGATGGACAGCTTGTCCACGGGCTTGAGACGGGTCGCGGCAAAGGTGCCCGTGCGCGAATAAGAACTCTCGATCCTGCCTAAGAGCTCGAAAGGAGGCACCTGCGAATTGCCGCTCCAGGTGAAGAAGTTGGGAACGGAAGGATCGTAGGTGGGAGGCCCACCCAAAAACGGATAAGAAGGGTCATCGTAGTAAAGCCCCTTCTCCGATCTGCGCGTCGCCAGGACGCCGAACATCAACTCATGCGTCCGTCCCAATAGGTCTACCGGGCCCGAGACCTTGAGATCGGCGGTGTTCTGGATCGTATTGAACGGGCCCTTCCAGATGAATTGAGAGACACCTGCACCGGTCACCGGATCTGGATATCCGGCGCTGGCGGATCCCAGCATGAAGTCCGATACGGTGCGGCGATGATTGAAGGATCCGACCGCTCTCCAACCATTGTCGAAGCTGTGCTCAAGAGTGGCAAAGTAAGTGTTGACCGAAAGATCATCGCGGCTCCAGACCGCGCCCGGGTTGGTCGAGATGTCCCAATTGGTTCGCGTGCCGTCCGAGAAGAACATCGGCAGGCCGCCCCATTGCGCGCCGCGCGATTTGTCCTTTTGATAGTCGCTGCCGATCGTCAGCATGGTGTTGTCGGTGAGATCGGCCTCGATCACGCCATACAGCACGTTACGACGCTTGTGGTAATGATCGAGCCAGGAATCGCCGTCGAGCAAGGCGCCGGCAAAGCGCCCGCGCACGGTGCCGGCCTCATTGAGAGGGCCGGAGAGATCGAGATCGGTACGAAAATTGTTCCAGGAACTGAAGGTTTCGGAAATCGAGCCCTGAAACGTTTTGGTCGGCCGCTTGCGGACGAGATTGACGGCCGCGCCGGGACTGCCCGCGCCCTGCAGCAAACCGCTGGCGCCCTTGGTGACTTCCACCCGGTCATAGATGGCCATGTCGACAGTCGACAGGCCATGATCCCCCGCACCGTCCACATCGACCGGCACGCCGTCGTAGCGGAATTCGGCCAGCTTGAAGCCGCGCGACATGAATTCGACGCGGTCATTGTCCCAGCTTTGCGAGGTGATGCCGGTGGCATTCTCCATCGCATCCTTGAAGGTGCGGATGTTCTGGTCGTCCATGCGCTGCCGCGAAATCACCGAGACCGACTGCGGCGTTTCGCGGATCGACAACGGCAGACCGGTCGACGAGCTCATCTGCGTGGTGGTGTAGGAACCCGATCCCTCGGTGGCGCCGGGATCGCTGGTGGGCCGTCCTTGCACGTCGATGGTGTCGAGCGAGATCGCGCCAGCGACCGTCCCTGTCGCTCGATGGTGACGGCGTTCGGCGACGTGAAGCGATAGGTCAGCCCGCTGCCGGCAAGCAACTGGCCGATCGCCTGCGCCGGCGTGAACGATCCCTGCAAGGCGGGCGCGGAGTGCCCCGCGGAAAGATCCGCGCTATAGGCCAGCCGCAAACCGCTGCGCTGTGCGACGGCCGTCAACGCCGCGGTGAGAGGCTGCGCCGGAATATTATAGGCGACGACACTGCTGGCGGGCTGCGCGCTTGCCTTATCAAGCGAAGCAATCAGGGCGACAGCCGTCGATGCCGACAGAACGGCCCTGAATAAATGACCTCGCTTTCGAAAATCCATCGGACGTCCCCGCTTCAGCTCGTTCCCGAGGACACCGAGGCATTCGCACCATCCCCAGCCCTCAAGGAGTTAGACCGGCTGGCGCGGAAAATCCTCAACGGGACAAGCAAGAAAGTTCGACGGACAACGTCAGCCCGAAATAACGACGAGATAGGGGGATATCCGGCGGACGGTGATCGGAAGCCCGCTTGCCAGAGCATCAAGAGACTCGTCCGGCGTCCGCAGGTTCAGAACCGCGTTGACGAGGAGTTTCGCGGTTCCTTCTCCGCGGATGACGAGCCACCCGTGATGATATCCCCGCAGCGCCGCCACCACATCGCCGAGCGTTCTGTTCTCGGCGATGTACATGCCGCTGCGCCACGCCGCGGTCACCGACGACGGTTGCGCGGCGATCGCGCCGATGCGGCCGTGCGCATCGATGACGACAGCCTGGCTTTCGAGAACCCTCACCGGCCCCGAAAACCGTCGGTCGGACGACGAGGCAACATCCACGGCATGCTCCGTCACCGAAACCGAGACGGCTCCATTCGAGAGATTGGAGTCGACATCGAACGACGTGCCCACCGCTGTTGCGACGATGCCATTGACCTCGACCCCGAACGGCCGGGTTCTGTCAGGCGCGACCTCGAAGAAGACTTGTCCTTCGATCATATGGATACGACGCTCCGACGGGGAGAACGCAAGTGCAATCCCCGAACGGGCATTCAGTGTCGCTCGCGAGCCGTCCGGCAATGCCACGGTCCGCGTCTCGCCCAGGCCCGTGGCATAGTCGGCGCGATTGCCCCGGAATGCGCCGCTCGCCCACACGCCTCCTCCCAGCGCCGCAAGCGCGACCGCGCCGGTCAGAACCTTGCGGCGCGTCGGGCCTTCTCCGCGGCGGCCGGGCTTCACGATGCCGGTCACCGGATCGAGGTGAAGGTTTTCGGCATCGGCCCACAGGGCTTCGGCCTCCCGTGCGGCTGCTTCATGCTCGCCGCTGAGCGTCCGCCACGACTGAAAGCAACGATGATCGGCAGTCGTGGCGGTCCCCGAATTCAACCTCATGACCCAGCGCAAGGCTTCATCGGAGATTTCGGTCGATGGCGGCGGGCGTCTGGGATGATCTCGGCTCACGGCGACCTATCAGAGACTGCAGGACTATGGAATTTCAGCTCCCGTCTCTATAGACCGGATCGGGGGGCATAATCCTCAATCCCGGTCTTAAAAAGAACCATCCTCGCGCCGCAGGTCGCGGGCCTGCCGCAGTGCGCGCATGATGTGCTTTTCCACCATGCTCACCGAGATCCCGAGCAATCGCGCAATCTCCTGATGGCCGCGCCCCTCGATCTTGTTGAGGATGAACGCGCGGCGGCAGGCAGGGGGAAGCTCGTTGAGCGCGACGATGAGCCGGGCGAGCTGTTGCCTTTGCTCGAGTGCTGCAAACGGATCGTTTTCCGACGCAAGATCCTCGATGCCGTCGACGTCAACGCGATAGGACCATTCGATCTTTCGTCGAGCGGTGAAGTCGATGGCGGCGTTGCGCGCGGCAGTAAACAGATAGCTCTTCGGATGCCCGATCGCGCCGGCCCGAGTCCCACGCCCCGCGATGCTCATATAGGCGTCCTGCACGATTTCCTCGCCATCGTCACGATCGCCGACCAGGCGCGTGGCAAAGCGCACCAGCTCACGATGGTACAGCCGAAACATCTCGGACAGAAGATTGCCGATCGCCTTCATACCGACCTCACCGCCTCGCAGCGCTTGAGACGCAATGCGTCGTGTCGCGCAGCCGAACGGAAGCATGGCGATGCGTGCAGCCGGCTATCTTCGCTCCGGCAAGGCGTCCGACAGAATTCCGGCCAGAGTGGACACGCATTCCGTTCCTCGATCGAGCCGAGACACGCGGAAGCAGATCTTGTCAAATCCGATTACGGTCGCCGGCCTCATTGAAGTGGTAGGCCAAAGCCGAAAGGTCTTCAATCTCGATAATTAAGATCGGTTCTAAACCGGACTGCAGACCATGACGCATCCGGCTGTCGTTGCCTTGCGCGAAATCACTCGGCCCGGCTTCTCAGAACTTGTACGTCATGCTGAGCTGCACGCTGCGCGGCGCGCCCCAGGTGTAGCTGCTGTACCAGTTGTAAATCGAGTAATATTTCTTGTCGAACAGGTTCCGAACATTCAGTGAGGCCGACAGGTTCTCGTTGATCTTGTAGCTTGCCATCAGATCGACCACCCAGTAACTCGGCGCCGTGCTCCTGACGTCGTCGCCGATGACTCCGTTCCAGACCTCATCGCTCCATGTGACGTCCTGCCATCGCGCGCCGCCGCCGACCGTCAGCCCGTCGAGCGCGCCCTCAAGTTTGTAGGTCGAATAGAGAGTGAACTGGTTCTCAGGCGTCAGCGTCGACACCTTGATGGTGTCGCGTTTCGCAATTTTGTGCGTGAAGCCGGCCTGGATCTGCCACTGCGGCGAGAGCTGGCCCGAGATTTCCAGCTCAAACCCCTTGGTGACGACGCCGTCGACCGCCCGATAGGCGGGATTGCCATCGGGGGCAAGGCCGCCTGTTTCGACCGGATAGTTGTTCTGCTGGATCTCGAAATAGGCGGCGCTGGAGTTGAGACGTCCGTTGAAGAAGGCGGACTTCAGACCCACCTCGTTGCTAACGCCCTCCTGCGGCGGCAGCGTTATCCCCTGCTCGGTCTGCTCGTATTGGGGCTGGAAGATGCCGGTATGACTGCCGTAGATCGAGATGTGCTCGTTGATGTCGAAGATCGCGCCGAAGTAGGGCACCACCACCGACTTGTCGATGCGCTGTTCATTCGCAGGATCCCAATAAGGACGCTGCGCGGATTCGTAATGCACCAGGCGCGTGCCGGCGATCAGCTTCAGCCGGTCGTGCGGGTTGAACCGGAAGGCGGCATAGGCTGCGCGATTCTGCACCAGTTCGTTACCCGTTCCGTCGAGGACCCATGGCGGCTGCGGAATATTCCCGGTCCAGCCATAGAAGTTCGGAACCGTGGGATCGTAGGCCGGATCGGCCGACGAAATCGAATTGACCCAATGTCTTTTGGAGATGCTTCCTCCAAAAACGAGGTCATGCTTGCGTCCGAACAGATGCACAGGTCCGGTCGCATAGGCTTCGGCGACGTCGAGCTGGGTCTTGCCGAGAAACGCTCCGGACCAGATGCTGACGCCCGACCCATCCAGCGGGTTGGGGTTGCCGTTGCTCGCTGAGCCGAGTTGCGTGTCATAGCCGTTGATCTGGCGCTTGAGTTGCACCTTGACGCGCCATTCGTTGTCGAAGTGATGCTCCAACGTGGTGAACACGCTGTAGACATATTGCTCCCAACTGCTCCAGCGCGCGCCGGGATTGAAGGAGCGCGGCATGTCGTTGAAATTGCCGTTGCTGTCGAACAGCGGAATGCCGCCGAAGGACGTCCCCTTCGGGAGATTATGCTGATAGTGCGCGCCAACCGTGAACAGCGTGTCCGGTGTCAGATCAGCTTCGAGAATGCCGTAAACCATCGAGCCACGGTTCGTGAAATGATCCATGTAGGATCCGCGATCCTGATGAGTTGCAACGAAGCGGCCGCGCACGGTCCCTTCCTTGTTCAACGGCCCGCTCAGGTCGATTTCTCCGCGATAGGTATCCCAGGAGCCGCCGCTGAGAGTGGCGTGGCCCTGAAAAGTCCGGGTCGGCTTTTTGCGGATCAGGTTGACGGTGGCTCCGGGGTCGCCGCTGCCGGTCATCAGGCCGTTCGCGCCCTTCAGCACCTCCACCCGATCATACATCGCCGTGTCGCTGAGCGACTGGCCGGCGGGATAACCGCTGTCGTAGTGGCCCGGCATTCCGTCGTCCTGGAAATTCTGGATGGCGAAGCCGCGCGCATAATATTCGACACGCTCATTTTCATAGGTCACCGTCGAGATACCCGGGGTTTGGCGCATCACGTCGTCGACGGTGTTCAAGTTGAAATCTTCGATCTGCTGCCGCGTGATGACGCTGATCGACTGCGGTGTCTCGCGCGGCGTGAGTTGAAGCCGGGTCGCGCTCGCGGTTACGCTTGGCGTGTAGGATCCGGTACCCTCGGTCATGCCGGGATCGCTCGTCGAGGCTCCCTGTACATCGATGGTGTCGAGCGAGATGGCGCCGGCCGGCATCGCAGCGCCGATCGCGACCGATGGCTGTTGAATGGTGACGGTGTTGGCGCCGGTGACGGTGTAAGTCACGCCGGTGCCGGCGAGAAGCCGCGCAAGTGCCTGCCCGCCTGATGCGGTCCCCGAAAAGCCGGGGGAACGGATGCCGCCGAGATCGGCAGTCCGATAAGCGAGCTGCATTCCGGACTGATCGGCGAAGGCGCGCAGCGCCGACGATAAAGGCTGCGCCGGAATCGCAAAGCTGCGCGTCTGCACCTGGGCAATGGCAGATGACGGACCGAACGTGACGACCAAGGAAAATGCGCCAAGCGCCGCCGACATCAGAAGCGCGCGCGACCATCGGCGCGTATCTCGCGGCATCCCGCCGTCGCAACTCGTTTCGACCATTCCCCATTTCCCCATTTGTTCCGGCCTCGCGGCCCATCATCGGCAAGCGGCCGCGTGCGGCGACCCTCTCGCCACGTCAGCCGACGTAAGCAAGACGCGCGAGGGTCGTCGGACCAAAAGGAGGAAGGTAAAATTTTGGAACGATTCTAGCTGATGACGATCATCACGCCGGGGATGCGCCTCGCCGTGAGATTTTGCGTCTGCGCCAGCGCCTCGATCGCGGCTTGAGCCTGGCGGATTGAGAAGACGCCGCTGACCAGCTCGCCGGCTCGGCTCTGGTCGGCGAGGATAATCCGCTCGGGCACATAGCGTTCAAGCTCGACCAGCGCCCGCGCGAGCGGCCGCCCTTCGAAGACGATCCGGCCAGACCGCCATGCCAAGACCGCCTGCATGTCCACGGCCGTCGCCGAAGCAGGCGGATGACCTTGCGCATAGCGGGTCATCTGGTCCGCGCCGAGGGCAACCGGCGAGGCCTCGCCCAGCGCCGCAGCAGCGGGCGAAGCCGGACAAAATACCTCAACCTGTCCTGAGGCCACCGTGACTACAGCCTCGGCATCGGCCAGCCTGACCGCGCAGGCCGCTTCGGTCATGCGCGTCACTCCACCGAGCGCGGCGACACGTAGCCCTCGCCCTCCCTGCGGCCTCACCTCAAAAAAAGCCTCGCCGCGCAGCAGATGAACGAGACGCAAATCCGGACGATAGTCCAGCGCAATCGCGCTATCGGTGTTCAGCGTCGCCACCGCGCCATCCGGCAAGGCGACGCGCCTCTGCTCGCCAACCGCCGTGCGGTAATCCGCCTCCCACAGCAGCTTGATCCTTGGCGCAACCATAACGCCCGCGATCGATGCGGCGAGCGCCCCGCCGCCGGCAAGAACGGCCCGACGGCCGACGAGGCGGGGCTTGGCCGCAGTTTCCGTGGCCGCAGACGTCCGGCTCGTCTCGAGACGACCGAGTTGCCCCCAGAAGCGCCGCTCCTCGGCGAAGGCGCGCGCATGATCGGATGCCGCCTGCCAGGCCTTGAACTGCGCAAGCTCGGCCTCCGACACCGCGCCGGACGACAGACGCACGATCCAGTCGCGCGCTTCCTTGCGGGCACGGTCACTGACGGCTGGCGCTTGTCGTTCTCTCATCTGGCGTATCGCGATATTGCCGATGCCTGGACAGGCTTCTACGCTAAAGACGCGCGAAGCGGCAGTTCCTAAATGACAATGATCCGACGATCCCGGCACGTCAGTCCAGCATGTCGTCGCGAATGACCGCAAGGTGCTCCAGCACGCGACGAATATGGTAGAAGACGGCCTGCTCGGTGATGCCGAACCGCTCGGCGATCTCGCGATGCGTCTTGCCCTCGAAGCGGCTCATCGCGAAGATGATGCGGCTGCGCTCCGGCATCTGCTCCAGCGCCGCTGCGACCGCCGCCAGCGCCTGGCGCCCCATCAGAATGCGCTCCGGTGAGCATTCATCATCGACCGGCCACAACAGATCGCGGACCTCTGCATTGATGGCGGCGCGGCGGCGTTCCTTGCGGATATGATCGGTTGCGGTGTTGCGCACCACGCGGCGCACATAGGCATCCGCATTCTCGATTGTGGCGTCTGTGCCCCCGCTGAGCTTGAGCCAGCTTTCCTGCATGACATCGGCCGCGACGGCGCTGTTGCGAAGCTGCCGCCGCAAGGCCGCTTCGAGCGCGGGACGACGTCCGGCGAAGGCACCGAGCAGACGTCGTAAAGCGGGTTTATCGACCATCGGAGGAATCGCGGGAAAAAGACCCAAACACCACGCGCCCTCATGGCGCGCGGCTGACCATCCTCCCATAGCCAATCGTGCAGCACTCTCAAAGGAACAGAATCAAGAACTATTCCAAACTGTTTCCGCCGATTGCAAACCGTGACGATCTGCCGCTGCGAACCGCGCGCCGCATTCCGAATCGATCGCGACAATGCGGCACCGGCTCAAACAGGCGCTCGTCCGCATGCTGGAGACATGCTGGAGAGATGTCCTTGTTGTCGGTTACGCCGGCCGCCCAGACCATCATTTGTGAGACATCAAGACTGGCAGGTCGTTGAAAAACCGTTCAGTGATTTCCGTACGCCGCGCCGGCGGCGATCCGGAAATCTCGACCTTCGCTGCGCCTGTCATATCGCCAACAATATACGCCAAGAATGGCCATCAGCGCGGCGTCACCAGTGATAAGCAATGCTGCCGGTAATGCGGCGGCGGTCGCCGTAGAAGCATGACGTGGGGAAGCCGCAGCTTGCGACATATTGGGTGTCGGCAATGTTGACGACGTTGATCGCTGCGCGCCAATTTTTCGCCCATTCGTAGTGAACGGCAAGGTCGCCGAGCACCGCTGACGGCACCGTAAGCGTATTGGCCGCATCAGCGAAAGACGAGCCGACGTAGCGCACGCCGCCACCGAAACCGAAGCCATCCAGCCAGCCGTCCCGGAATGTGTAATCCATCCACAGCGAAGCGACTTGACGCGGCTTGGCGGTCGGCACCGTGCCGATCAGGGTGGGGTCGAGATCCTTGCTGACGAACAGCTCGTAGTTAGTGTAGCTCGCGACCACCTTGAAATCGCGAGTGATGTTCGCGAGAGCTTCCAGTTCGATGCCGCGCGACGTCACCTCGCCGTTCTGGGTCTGGAACAACGGGTTATTGGGATCGGTCGTCAGCGCATTCTTGCGCTTGAGATCGAACAGCGCGATGCCGAACCGTGCGTCGAGACCCGGGGGTTGATACTTCACGCCGATCTCGGTCTGCTCCCCGGTTTCGGGCAGCAGCAACTCGCCGGCGGCATTGACGCCGATGACCGGATTGTAGCTTGTGGCGTAGGACGCGTAGGGCGCGACACCGTTGTCGAAGTTGTAGATCAGGCCGGCGCGGCCGGAAAATTTGCTGTCCTGCCGACTCACCGGCGTATAAATCCGGTCGTTGTTGACCAGCTTGACCCAGTCGTTGCGGCCCGACAGAACCAGCGTGAAACGATTCCACTTGATCTGGTCCTGCAGGTAAAGGCCTGCCTGGCCCTGGGTGAGGTAGATATCCTGATAAAGTGGGCCATCGTAGACTGTGTTGACGCCATAGACCGGATTCAGAAGGTTCAGATCGGTCGCCGAGCCGGCCCCCTCCTTGTCGTCGAGCGCATAATGCTTCAGGTCGAGTCCGACCAGCGCGGTGTGCTGGAACGGACCCGTGGCGAAGCGATACTCAAGCTGATTGTCCAGGTTAAGCTGCGTCGCTTTCGAGGCCGCCAGGAAATTGCCCCGCGCGAGATCGGCGGCGTCCGGCGTGGTGGCGTAGCCCATACCGTACAAGCCGGTGTAGTTCACATCGACGTGCGCCGCGCGGCCGTTCTGGCGGAACGTCGCATTGTCGGAGAAGCTTTTCTCGAACTGATAACTGACCATGTGTTGCGCGCGCGCGTAGCGGTCGACGGCGGGGTCGCCGGTGAACAGGTTCGTGGGTATCCGGCCGAACGGAGCGTCGGTCACGGTGCCTTCATAGGGCAGCCAGTTCAGCGCCCTGGTCTTGTTGTAGGACGACATGGCGAAGACGGTCAGTCGCGTGTCTGCATCGGGCAGCCAGGTCACGGACGGCGCGATGAAATAATTGTCGTCGTTGACGAAGTTGGTCTGCGTGCCGCCGCCCTGGATCTGGCCGACGACCCTGTAGAGAATCTTGCCGTTGCCCGGCTGCGTCGCGACCGGGCCTCCGAAGTCGAACTGGGTGTAAGCGTTACCGAAATTGTTGACGCCGGCCTCGATATAGCGAACGGGCTCCGCGGGAGGCAACTTGCTCACGGCGTTGACCAGCCCGCCCGGCGATGATCCGCCGTAAAGAATTGCCGACGGTCCGCGCAGCACCTCGACGCGCTCGAGATTGAACGGCTGCAGTTTCCAGCCGGCATAGCCAAAATAGAAAAGCTGCAGGCCATCGAGAAACAGCGACTCGTTCTGCGCGTCAAATCCGCGGATCGTGAACCAGTCGTCGCGAAAATCCGTTCCGAACGTCGCGGCTACGACTCCGGGCGTATAGCGAAGCGTATCGTCGAATTTTGAAACAAGCTTCTGGTCGCGAATCTGCTCGGCGCCGATCACCGACAGCGACTGCGGAATTTCCACGATCGGCGTCGCCGTCTTGGTGCCGGTCAAGCTCCGGTTGGCGACATAACCGTTTACGGGACCTGATGCGTTCTCGCCCTGCACGTCGATGGTATCAAGAGGGATGGCGCCGGCCGGCAGCCCGCCGGCGGCGGAGGCCGCGGAAAGGTCGACAATGGTCACCGTATTTGCGCTGGTGAAGCGGTAGGTGAGGCCAGAGCCCGCGAGCAGGCGGGTCAGCGCCTGGTTGCGCGTCAGCGTCCCCGCAATGCCGGCGCTGCGGCGTCCCGCGACAAGATTTGAGGGGAACAGCAGCCTCAGCCCGGCGCGGTCGGCAAACGCATTGAGCGCGCCGCCGAGATCCTGCGCCCCGATGTTGAAGGCAATGGCCTGCGACGGTCCCCGCTGCGGTGAAACGTTTTGGGCGACCGCAGGCTGGGCGACCGCACCGCTCATCACAACCGCTAAAGCGGCCGCCGATCCCAAAAATACATCCCTGAGCGCGGACCCTGCACCTTTGCGCCGTCCATTATCCTCTGCCTGACTCATGGTGTGATGCCCGCTGCCCCAATGATGTGCGTGAGGTTTCGGGCGATGACGCCTCCGCCCCGCCCCTCCGAAGCAAGGACGAAACGGCTCCGGGAAACTTGCAGCGGCTTCGGTGAAAAAAGCTCATTTTCGCCGTTGTCGGGCTGGACGGAGGGGCGGGTGCGCGACCGTCCCGGGCGCGGTGCAGCGTGCAATGCTCGGCAGACCCGGAATCGTCATCGTTACAATGCCGAGGTTGGAGCGGTCCGGATCAGCAGTGCACCATTTCATTATGCGCTGCATCCGGGACACGGGACTGACGCCGGAGCGCGGATTGATTCCGTGTCATCGAGAACCGCTTCAGCGAATGATGGTGACGAAGGGCAGCCGCGTCATCCGCACCGGCAACGTGTCCTCGATCGTGCGCAAGATCGCTTCCGGATCGTTGAGATCGAAGACGCCCGTCACCTCCAGCGACCGCAGCCCGTCGCCCACCAGGACGATCGTCCCGCGGCGATAGCGCTCGATGTCGGCGACCACACCCGCCAGCGGACGGCGATTGAAAACCAGTTTGCCGCGGTGCCACGCCGTTTCGATCTCGGCATTGGTCGTCTCCGGCGCCGAGGGTTTTCCGCGCGGAAAGTAACGGACGCGCTGATCCACCCGCGCAACGACCGGGTCAGGCGCCTGATCCGTGGTGATCGCGACCACGCCTTCCACGACCGTCACGATGGCTTCGTCGGCGCGGATATCGATGTCGAAAACGGTCCCGACGGCGCGCGTCTGACCGTCTCCCGCCTCGACGACAAAGGGCCGGGCTGCATCGCGCGCGACCGTAAAGGTCGCCTGGCCTTCCAGCAGAGACAGCCGGCGCTCCGCTGCAGCGAACTTCACCGACAGCGCCGATCTGGCGTTGAGGAACACGGACGAGCCGTCGGCGAGAGCGACCGTGCGCTGCTCTCCCACGTCCGTGGCGTAGTCGGCAAACAGCTGCGGCCCGATGACACCGGACCTCGCGAGAGCAAAACCGGCCACGGCCAGCGTCCCGCCGCCCAGCATGGCCCTTCGCGTCATCTTGGCGCGGCGCGCCTTTCGCTCCAGCTTCTTGGCGCGATCGCCAGCAATGCCAACACCATGCCAGATGGCTTCGGCCTCGCGCGCGGCCACTTCGTGCTCCGCGCTTTGCCCCCGCCATGCCGTGAAAGCGACATGGTCATCGACCGTGGCCTGCCCGGACTTGAGCCTGACGAGCCAGTCGATCGCGGCATCGCTCAACGCAATATCGGCCTTTTGCCGCTCGTCATCCGGTCTCATCGCAATCAGCCCTTCACCGCCGGCGCCATTTCCGCGCATCCACGCGCCGGTCCTCCTTCTAGGACGAAGCGAGGCGGCCGAACATAGACCGGTCCGGCGCAGATATCAGACCTGATGACGGTAATGGTCGCGGCAATGGCGCAACGCCTGCCCGAGATATTTCGCGACCATGCTCTCCGAGACCTTCAGCCGCGCGCCGATCTCCCGATGGGACAGGCCATCGCAGCGGCTCAGGAGCAGCGCCGCCCGCGGCTTGGCCGGCAACCGGGCCAACGCAAGAGCCAGAAGACGAAGCTGGTCGCGATCGATGACGCAGACCTCCGGCGACGGCGCATTATCGGCGACCGCGGCGAGCAGCACCTCGTCACTGACGCAATGAACGCTATGACGCCGCTCCTTGCGGACGAGATCGATCGCGATGTTGCCGGCGACCCGCAAAATGAACGCGTGATGATCGTGAATCGCGGCGGCATCGCCCTTCATCCCCGCAAGCCGCAGCCAGGTTTCCTGAAGCGCATCCTCGGCGAGCTCCTGCGAACCGGTCCGCTTCTTCAAATGCGCGCACAGCGCCTTCCATTGCCGGAGATAAACCGACATCACGTCATCATCGGTACCCGTTGTGGCCGCTGTATCCATGCTGCGATGCGCGATTCCGGGAATGCTGGCGGCAAGCCTTCAGCCGTAACGGAGAAGAGTCGTCCGCAAATCCTGATAGAAGAACCGCAAAATCGTCGCAACGTCGATAATTTAGATGGCTTCTAAGTGGTCGGTTGCGACAGAATGGACTGCGCGGCGGAATCGGCTAGTTCTCGAAGTCGCGTCACCCGACATTTGTCCGTCGGGACAATGCGAAGGCCGCTCCCGACGCTCCATCCCGACAGCGTCGTCGGTCGCGCCATCTTTAAAGCTTGACGCTGGATTCGCGGGCCCAGAGTCGCAGCTTGCGGCAGGACTCGATAAATCCGGCTACCGATTTCGGATCATCGAGCGCGACAAGACCTTCATCCGCCTCGGGATCGACGCCAGCCTTCTGCAAAAGAGACGTCGCATCCGCAGTGAAACCGATGAACTTGCAGTGAGCAAAGGCGTCAGCGACGAAATCACGAGCCGCTGCTTCTCCCGTCAGACGCTGCGCGCCTTCCGCGGAAAGCAGCAGGACGACGGCATCGAACAACACCGATGGTCCACCGTCGATCATGTGGTTGGCCTCGATCCAGCTTCCATCGGCGGCCTCCACGCCACCGACCTTTGGCGCGATCACTTCCATGACCGCTCCCTCTTTCTCGATCGCCGTCATAAGTTTCTTCAGCAGCGCGGCATCGGCGCCACGGCTGACCAGCACGCCCACCTTCCGGCCCGCAAAATTCGGCGGTCCGTTCTCGACGATACTCAGCGCAGGCGACGGTTCCAGATCGTCTCGGGTGGCAATGGCAGCGTCGGCGGGTTTTGGCAATGTCTTGATGGCGAGCTTGTCGGCGACCGTCTCTGCAAGCTCCCGATCGATATTCAACAGATGCGCAACCATTCGCTCACGGATGTGCGGATTCTCGACCTTGCTCAACTCGAACGTCAGCGCCATCGCGATGTGGCGCTGCTCGGGTCCTGTCTGACTGATGAAGAACTGACGAGCCTGGCTGTAGTGATCGGCGAAGCTCTCGGCGCGCAGCCGCACTTTCGGTCCCTCTTCAATAGCTGCGAAAGAGCGAAAGCCGTGTCGCGGACTTTCACGCGGTCCTTCGCTCCACGAGTTCGGCTGATAGTTGGCGCGACCGGTCGGATTGCGCATGGCCATGTGGCCGTCCTGCTGGAAGTGCTGGAACGGACATTTCGGTGCGTTGATCGGAATATGGGTGAAGTTCGGACTGCCCAAACGCTTCAACTGGGTGTCGAGGTAAGAGAAGTTGCGGCCCTGCAAGAGCGGATCGTTTGAGAAGTCGATGCCGGGTGGAACGTTCTGGGTCATGAACGCAACCTGCTCGGTCTCGGCAAAAAAGTTGTCAGGCATGCGGTCGAGAACCAGCCGACCGACGGCTATCGGTTCGAGGAGTTCTTCTGGAATGATCTTGGTGGGATCAAGCACGTCGAAATCAAAACTGTCGGCAAATGCCTGATCAAACAATTGCACCCGCAGTTCCCATTCTGGAAAGTTACCGGACTGAATCGACTGCCAAAGATCGCGACGGTGGAAATCCGGATCGGCGCCGTTGATCTTCACCGCCTCGTTCCAAACGACGGACTGCAATCCGAGCTTTGGCTTCCAGTGGAATTTCACGAAGGTCGATTCGTCCTTGGCATCGAGGAAGCGAAAGGTGTGGACGCCAAATCCTTCCATGAAGCGGAAGGAGCGGGGGATGGCGCGGTCCGACATGATCCACATGATCATGTGCATCGACTCCGGCGTCAGACTGATAAAATCCCAGAAATTGTCGTGGGCCGACTGCGCCTGCGGGAAGGCGCGATCCGGCTCTTCCTTCACCGCATGCACCATATCGGGAAACTTGATCGCATCCTGGATGAAGAAGACCGGGATATTGTTGCCGACGATGTCCCAGTTGCCTTCCCGCGTGTAGAGTTTGACCGCAAAGCCGCGCACGTCGCGGGCCAGGTCGACGGACCCCTTGGACCCAGCCACGGTCGAGAAACGCACAAAAGCCGGGGTCTTTTCCCCGGCGCGCTGGAAGATATCGGCGCGGGTATACTTCGCGAGCGATCGATAGGTCTCGAAATATCCATGAGCACCGTAGCCGCGCGCATGCACCACCCGCTCCGGAATCCGCTCATGATCGAAATGAAAGATCTTCTCGCGGAAATGAAAATCCTCGATCAGGCTGGGTCCGCGCTCCCCTACCTTTAAGGTGTTCTGATCGTCTGAAACCGGACCGCCTTGGGCTGTCGTCAGAACCGGGACATCGCCTTCGGCGAACTGATGCAGTTCCCCGCCGTTCCCTCTTATCAGCTTTTGGTCGTGGAGGGCCGCACGCTTATCCGACGCCCCTTTTGAGGTCTTGGCCATTTTGCTTCCCTTGAGAATTGATGCGCGCTTCGTTCATCTGTCTCAATGCGGCGGGTAACCCACAGTTCCGAAGGGCGGCACTATTCGGAATGGATGAAACTGGGCTCTGCGCTCCACGCGAATGGCCGAGTTTACAGCGCGCCAGGGACGATCACCCTTCGATCCGTCTCAACTATCTGACTGTCAGCGGTTGCGCCCCGATTTGATCGACGCACATTGCGACGGAGCCCTGTCCGACCGCCACCGAAATAAACTTGGTTCCATGTCGGGCATGTCGGAAGCGACGGTCGGTAATGCGGTCGAAGCACGATCGCAACGGGAAGCTAGGGGACGATTGACGCCTGCAGCGAAAACAACGCTTTCCAAGAGCGTCGATATGCTCGCCGGGCGTCCGTTTGTTCGTCGACATTCCTCAAAATCAACCTGCGAACCGCATTGACATACTCTGGCCAGAAAGCCGCTCTCGCATGAGGACCATCGATTCGATAACTCACACCGAGAGGCCCTTGCTATGGAACTTCTCATTCCACCTCGGCACCGAGAGCAATTCGGAACGCTCAAAGAGCACTATGCTACGGGCCCGACAAAGATTGGCCCTATCACCTGGAATGGATATCTCAGGGTACGCACGGACGATCAACGATTGATCGATGCGCTTACGCAGCAACTGGACGCCCAACCTCAGTAGCGCAATCATATTTCGCCTGTTCTTTCGCGAACTCTGCGTGGTTGGTCCGACGAGCAGCGCTGCGATCATGCACGCTGCCATTATTTTCGGGCGTGAATGGCCGGTGCTGTGCCGGTGCACAACCGTGCTGCGACCTTACAAAGCTCAAAACCCTCCGGCACTTCGTTTGCCAAAGCGACGCAACGGGTCGAGCCGGTTCGACGTCGGGAGTTCGGACCTCTGTGAGTCACCTCACGGTGCCGACCAGTGGAAGGCTTCATGCTGCGGGTCATGGGAGACCAAGGGGTCTCGTTCTCAAAGGAGGAGAAATCACCATGACTTGTGGAATGCGCGAGACAATCACGGTTAGTTACTGGGGCGTATGCTGGAAGTGGGGCTTCATTCCCTATCCCTGCAAGAAGACGAAAACCGAGGTCAAATACCGATATGATTTCCTTCCCTGGCGCACCAGGTTCAGTTGGTCTCCCTTCCGTCGCAGTTACGAGGGATGCTGTAACGGCACGCTTTTCGGATGGTCCTATTGGACCTGGTCGCCGTTCGGCACCGGAAACGGTCCGTGGATCACGTATCAGACGCTGACGTATTTTTCCGACTCAACGATTGGCTCGATCGGTCCCTGCCCGTTCAACAAGGGTACGGCCGCGCAGCCCGTGTCCAAGGTAGCCCACGGCTCGATCGCGACCGAAGCTGCTGAGAAAATCAGCGAGGACCAGGGTTGTTCCTGCGGCTAGCACGTTGCAAACCCGCATGATGGAAGCCCAGCTCCGTCCGATGATCCTGATCGACGAGTTCACCCGGGAATGCCTCAGCCCCGGGTGGGCCCATCATACCAAGGTCGAAGCGAGTTCCCTGGTAAATGACCGGTAAAGACGGCCATTTGCCGCCGGAGTGAACTCCTATGCCGCGCGGTCTCGCAATGCGACTTCCGCCTCAGCATCCAGATCGTCGAGGACCGCTTCAAAGGCGACGATTGCGCTTTGGATGGCGGCAATTTCTGCAATCTGACGTTCCGACAGCGGGCCATGCTGTCCCATCAGCGCGACAATCAGGTCACGACGCCGCTCCTTCAATTGAACAAGAGGTAATCCGTGATCTTCGAGCAACGCGCGCATCGTCACAATCTCCAGCCGATGCCCCGCATAATAGATAAAAAGTGCTGAGACCGATTTTCACAGACGCTTAAAATTATTTGGATCGGACAAGAAGCGGCTATTATTCCATCCTGACCGGCGGTGGCCCCCCGCGCTTCCAAATGCTGCCGGCCGCGATGCTTCTCAGCCACGGCCGCCGTACTCTGTGTTTTGTTGACCCTGACGATTGTCCGGATCGATTCTGTCGTTCTCGACAGCCTTTTGGATTTCGGTGTTCCTGTCGGCCTGCTGCTGTTGCGGAAGTCGCTGATCCGGATTTTTCTGACCCTGATCGGGCGTCAAAATCTCCTCTTGTTGTCCCGGCAGGTTAGTGACGACCGGCGCGTTCCGAATGCGTTCCGAGGGAATAGCCCTTTGGCCGACCTGTTCCAGAGAGGCGGATGATCCCAAAAAACTCAGGAAGGCGACCAGCGATATCGTCCCCACGATCACAACGGCCAAGGCTCGTTCACTGGATGCTCGCAGATTATCATCATTCATCTGGGGCTAACGCGAGCGCACACGACCGGTTTCCGGATCACCATCCTAAAAATCTCGGCGCGCGTTCGATGCCTGCAAGTTTCATTCGGTCGCTCGCCAAAGTGTGCTCAACTGCTGTGCGGTCCTTGTCGGCTAGTGCACGGAACCTCCCGTCGTCGTCAGCCAAGCTCGATCGGCGGCCTCACCAGCCTCAGCCCGATCCCTCGACATCAGGGAGCCATCGTTCCGCCGAAGGCGGCCTTCGCGCGAACCGCGGCTACTTCCAGTCGGATCGCCCGATCGGAATACAAACAACAAGGCCGGCAAGACTTCGCACACCGCAAGCTCCTCTCACGGGGCTGGCGGCGTGGTCAGGTCATTCATCATCGAAGTTACGAAAGGCGCATTCTAGGCGCGCGGGAATACCGGCCTCGGCTTGGGTTTTTGCACACCGGAAGAGTTAGCCCATGCTTCAATCTCGCTGGCAGCCTCAGCTTTGCGAGCTTTCTCCAATAGCGCCTGGCGTTCAGGTCCCGGCTCTAGCGTTTTAGCTTCATCACGCGCGTTTCGAGCGAACTCGCTCAGCCGGTCAGTCAATGTCAGCTTCTGGAATTTTTCGAAACTCATTGAGTGCCTTTCGCTCTTTCGAGCGCCTTTCTCCCCTTTTGAGTAGCAATTTTGAGTACCGGTGCGCTTTGCGGACGCAACCTTTGCGGAACGCCTTGCACAACATACGTCTTGCACTTTGGTTCCACCCTCGGCGGCGGAACAGAATCTCATAGCCAGGCGTTTTATAGTGGAATTGTTCTTTGCGGCCTGTTTGAAAGGATCATCCAATGATGCGCAAACTTCTCCGAATGCTGGAATCGGCGCTGCAGCTCACGTTTCCGCCGCCGCGGAAGCTTGTTCGGGCAGCTATCCGCCGTTCTCGAAGATAATCGCTCGAAGATAATCGGGCGACGCGAGATGGTTTCCGCTCAAAAAGCGGAGACCATTTTTTGCGCGCCTCGCGCAAGGCGCGTTAACGTCGCATGGCGACGCAGCGAACGTTTCGAAACGGCTGCATCATCGGTCAATTTTCCGCCGGCGGGATCACCAAGCCGAATGCCATTTGGCGATCAGCGAGGAGCGCCAGTGCGATTGAGCTGATCCAGCGCAATGGAGTCGATATCGGTCAACGGGTGAAGGTTGCGCGAAGCCGCGTTCGACCGAATCTGCGGCGACAGGCCGTGTTCGGTCTTCTCCCACCGGTAGGGTTCGGTCAGCAGTTGATACAGGGCGCGCCACGCCGCGATCGAAAGGCAGGCCCAATAGAGCGGCGTCAGCGCCAGGATCCAGCCCTGCCGCAACTGTCCTCGCCGCGCAAGACCCATCAGGCCGACCACGATCGTCGAGACGAACCCGGCGACGATCGTGATCAGGTAGAGCGGCATGACCGGGCTCGCGGCGAACCATCCGGCCCCTCCGCCGGCACGCGCCAGCATATCGGCAGCGAGAACCGGGAAGGCCAAAGCCGTCAGCACATTGCCGCCGACGACCGTGTTCAGCGTGAAAAACCCCTTCGCGCCCGCTTCCCGCCACAGCCGCCGGGGGCGGCGCATGTGGACGCTCCAGGTCTGCATCCACCCCTTCATCCAGCGCGAACGCTGGCGCAACCATCCTCCGAAACGCGCCGGCGCTTCCTCGAAAGTCGTCGAGGGAAAGGTGGTCGATCGGTAGCCGAAGCGCGCAAGCCGAAAACCGAGATCGGCATCCTCGGTAACGTTGTAGGCATCCCAGCCGCCCACTTTGCGGAGGATCGCGGTGCGAAAGTGGTTCGACGATCCGCCCAGCGGCAGCGGTGCGCCGAATGACGCGAGTCCCGGAAGGAAGACGTCGAACTGCCCGGCATATTCGGCGGCGAACATGCACGATAACCAGCTATCCGATTGGTTCTCTATACAAAGGCTGGCCTGGGCGCAGGCCACCTCCTTGCCATTTATCCGAAAAGCTTCGAGCGCGGCGCGGAGCTGGCCTGGATCGGGGCGATCCTCGGCATCGAACACGGCGGTGAAGCTACCGCGCGCGAACGGCAGCGCGCAGTTCAGGGCCTTCGGCTTGGTGCGCGGTCCTTCCGCCGGGACCAGCAGGACCTGGACATGCGGCATCGGGCCGAGCCTGGCAAGGGCGGCGCGGGTTTCGAGGTCGTCGAGCTCGATGACGACGATGACGTCGAGTTTTTCGCGCGGGTAATCCAGCGCGCCGATGGCCTGCATCAGCGATGCGACCGACGACGCCTCGCGGTAGAGCGCCGCGATCACTGTATAGACCGGCAGTCGGTCGTCGGGGATATGCGGCAATCGCGCCGCGGGGCGCGGCGGCCTCAAGCTGGCCGCGAGCCGGAGGCCGATGAATACGAGAAACCAGACCGCCAGCACACCGCTCAAGGTGTCCAGAAGGGATACGGACATCAGCGTCATCATGACCGCCAGGACGCCGGTCTGCGAGAGGCGCCGCATCGCCCGCAGCCCGGGGGCGGCGCCGGAAGCCGTCGGCGCGGCGGACAAGTCCGGAAATCGCTGCCCGAGCGCATTGGCGGCGGACCGGCCGAGCGCGTCACCCGCCTCGTGCCGCAGCAGAAACTGACTGAGATCCTGTGTCGAAGTCAGGCGGACCCGATCGCGTAGCGATGGATATTCGACAGCCAGGCGGCAGAGCCTTCGCGTGGCGAAGCCGCGCGGCGCGACCGCCCAGATCAACCGCCCATGCCGGCGCAACGGAAGCAGCCCGTGTTCGGCGGCGCGGGGCAGATGATGATCGGGCAACGGGCACTCGTCACGCGATGCTTCCGCGAAGGTCTCGATCGCAAGGCCCGTGTGAAGGGACAGTGCTTGCAGATACGCATCCTCATCGATGACGCCCGATCGGATCAGCACCTGATCCGCACCGATCCCGAGCTCCCGGCCGCGCGCTTCGGCCGCGCTCAGCAGCGAGGGCGCGAACACCTGTCGCAGGCAATCCAGTTCGCTCGCCGGGCCCGGTTCCGGGTCGCGCAGCCAGTTGTCGTTGCTGGATTGCGGGAGGTGGCCAACGCCGGCGGGAAAGGCCGCCGGCGGGAACGGCCAACCCTCCGCTACGGCGCGGTCCTGCGTGGCGGCCCGTCCGCCATCCTCGACACCACCCAGCCCCGCCAAAGCGTCGCCCCCAACGCAACAAACGATACTCGCGTCCCGCTCCGGATGGTCCTATAAGACCACCGTTCGAAAAGCCCCGCTCAATGCAACCACATATTACCGTTCCCGCCAACGAAAGATTGACGCGCAGCCGCGCGATGACGCTGGGTTGCCTGCTGGTCGCCTGCGGGCTCCTGGTTTTTAGCGCGGCGACCGACAGCGCGCGCGCGCAACCCGCGGCGACGACCTCGGCAACGAAGACCGCCGCCGTCGCGCCGCAGGCAGTGCCGGGCTTCTGGGACCCGCGCCGACGCCCGGACCGACCCGATTTGTCCCGCCTGACCGTGATCCGTTTTCTGACCGAAACCGACTATCCGCCCTTCAACTTCACCGGCCCCGACGGCAATCCGGCCGGCTTCAATGTCGATCTGGCGCGCGCCCTGTGCGAGGAGATCAAGGTCACCTGCACGATCCAGATGCGGCGCTTCGAGACGCTGGTGGACGCACTCGCCAGCAACCGCGGCGACGCCATCATCGCTTCGCTCGCGGTCACGCCGGAACTGCGCAAGCGGGTGGACTTCACCGACCCCTACTATCGGGCGCCGGCGCGATTCGTATCGCGGCGCGACGCCGTCATGTCCGAGGTGCGCCCGGAATATCTCGAGGGCAAGAAGGTCGGCGTGATCGCAGGCTCGGCGCATGAAGCCTATCTCAAGGCTTTCTTTACCGACGCCGAACTGCATGCCTATCCGAACGACGAGGCGCTGCGGCAGGCGCTGCGGAAGGGTGAGGTCGACTTCATCTTCGGCGACGCCATCGGACTGGCGTTCTGGATCAACGGCACCGATTCGGAAGGCTGCTGCGCGTTCAGCGGCGGCCCGTTCGTCGAGAGCCGCTATTTCGGCGAAGGCGTCGGCATCGCGGTGAAGAAGGGCAACGACGTGCTGCGCCAGGCTTTGAACTGGGCGCTGTTCCGGATCTGGGAAAAAGGCCGCTACACCGACCTGTGGCTGCGATATTTTTCCGTCAGCCCGTTTTAAACCTGATGCGGCGCGGCGGATGATGCGGCGCCCCGGAGAATGGAATGTCAGACGTTATATCAGCGAGCGATCTGCGCGGCCTCGCCGAGCAATCCAATGCGTGGCCGTTCGAGCAGGCGAAGCAGATCGTCGCGCGCCTGAAGAAGGCGCCGAAGGACGAGGTGCTGTTCGAAACCGGCTACGGGCCCTCGGGTCTGCCGCATATCGGCACTTTCGGCGAGGTCGCGCGCACCACCATGGTGCGACACGCCTTCCGGGTGCTGACCGAGGACAGGATCAAGACACGGCTGCTGGCCTTTTCCGACGACATGGATGGCCTGCGCAAGGTGCCGGACAACGTGCCCAACAAGGAGCTGCTGGCGCAGGATCTCGGCAAGCCGCTGACGCAAGTTCGCGATCCCTTCGGCACCCATGACAGCTTCGGCGAACACAACAACGCCCGCCTGCGCGCCTTCCTCGACACCTTCGGCTTCGACTATGAATTCGCCAGCTCGACCGCCTACTACACTTCGGGCCGCTTCGACGCCACGCTTCTGAAGGTGCTCGAAAACATCGACAGGGTGATGGCTATCATGCTGCCGTCGCTGCGCGAGGAACGCGCCGCGAGCTATTCGCCATTTCTGCCCATCTGCCCGCGCACCGGCGTGGTGTTTCAGGTTCCGATCGTGGCGCACGACGCGAAAGCCGGCACCGTCTCCTATGACGATCCCGAAACCAACGAGCGCGTCACGGTCCCCGTCACCGGCGGACATTGCAAACTGCAGTGGAAGCCGGACTGGGCGATGCGCTGGACCGCGCTCGGGGTTGATTATGAAATGGCGGGCAAAGACCTGATCGATTCGGTGAAGCTGTCGGGCAAGATCTGTTCCGCGCTCGGCGGCATGCCGCCGGAGGGCTTCAACTACGAACTGTTCCTCGACGACAAGGGCCAGAAGATTTCCAAGTCAAAAGGAAACGGCCTGACCATCGACGAATGGCTGCGCTATGCCTCGCCGGAATCACTGTCGCTGTTCATGTACCGCGAGCCGAAAGCGGCCAAGCGGCTGCATTTCGACGTCATCCCGCGCAACGTCGACGACTACTACCAGTTCCTGGAGGGCTATCCGCGTCAGGACGCAAAGCAGCAGCTCGCCAACCCGGTCTGGCACATTCACGCCGGCAGCCCCCCCGCGGCCGACATGCCGGTCACGTTCCAGTTGCTTCTGACACTGGTGTCGTCATCGAACGCGGAGAACGCCGAAACGCTGTGGGGGTTCATCGGCCGCTATCGTCCCGGCGTCACGCCGCAGACCCATCCGAAGCTCGATGCGCTGGTCGGTTACGCCATCAACTATTACCGCGACTTCGTGGCGCCGACGAAAAAATTCCGCGAGCCGACCGGGAGCGAGCGGGCCGCGCTGTCCGACCTGCGCGATGCGCTGTCGCAACTGCCTGAAAACGCTTCGGCCGAAGACATCCAGAACGCGGTCTATGAAATCGGCCGCCGCGAACCCTTCCTGAACCACAAGAAGCTGGCCAAGGACGGCCGCCCCGGCGTCTCGCTCGACTGGTTCAACATGCTTTATCAGGTGCTGCTCGGACAGGAGAAGGGACCGCGCTTCGGCTCGTTCGTCGCGGTCTACGGCATGCGCAACGCCATCGCGATGATCGACGGCGCACTGGCGCGGACGGGATGACCGTCACCGCAAAGCGCCGTCATCCTAAGCATTATAGACCACGATAGACGCGGTCTCGCGGTCGCCAAAAAACGTGACCCGCCAACCCGGAGTTTGTGCCGGGCCATGAGGAACGCCTTGTCATCCGCCTACATTAACTAGGCGGACGGACCTTCCCCCAGAGGTCTTCCGTCCCCTCCCGGCCCGCCGGTGACTGCCCCCACCCTCACCGGCGGGTTTGACGCTCTTGCCGAGCCTTTTTTACCATGGTCGCCCTGAGTTCGAAGGGCGACCGGTACTGCCCACGGCTGCGCTTATGTGCGCTTTGCTGGCCGCTTTGCATTCGGGTGTTGTTTTCCGGTCATTTACTTTGTTCAGGCAATTTTATTTGAATGGCGACACGGCGCGTTTGAGTCGCCCGGCTGACGATGCACGGCAAGACCCCATAGGATTCCCGGATTTGATGGAGCGGCTGCGGTGCAGCTTTGGAGCCAAGGGATGCTGACGAGGGCCGCGGCGGCATTGGCCGCCACGATCGGAACGAGCGTTCTGGCTCTCGCGCCTGCCGAGGCGCGGCCGGATGTGGTGAGCTACCGCGGCGATTATGCGCCGGGCACCATCGTGGTGAAGACCAATGAGCGCCGGCTCTACCTGATCGTCGATTCGGATCGCGCGATCCGCTATCCCGTCGGCGTCGGCAAGGCCGGCAAGCAATGGGCCGGCACCGCCCGCATCGAGGGCAAATATCGCGACCCGGCATGGGCGCCGCCGGCGGACGTGAAGCGCGACCATCCGAATATTCCGGACGTGATTGCCGGAGGCTCTCCGTCGAATCCGATGGGCGTCGCGGCGATGACGCTGTCAGGCGGCGGGCAATATGCCATTCATGGCACCAACAAGCCGCAATCGGTCGGTCATTTCGTGTCGTACGGCTGCATCCGCATGTACAACGCCGACATCGACGACCTCTATCAGCGCGTTTCGATCGGAACGCCGGTGGTGGTGACGCAGCGCTGATCATTACAGCGGATAATGCAAAGGCGTCTGAGTTCGCACGGCTTTGTTTGTGCGGGATGATTCATCTGCTCGCCCTGTCGCACCAGCTTCCGCGATGCCCGCCGTGATAGGCGCGGGCGTAACCGCCCGCCAGCATCGCCGCAGAAACATCGGGCGTTCGCGCCGTGGCGGCATCGGCAAGAACGCGCCCGTTATATTTGTCGGGCCCGATATTGGCGATCGTGACACCACCCTCGCCAAGCAAATCGCGCAAGCGGGCGCTCGCGGCCTGCGCCAACCGAAATTCCTCGGCGCATGCGGCCTTCATCTCCGCGGCATCGATGCCGCGCAGCCGCACCCGCGTCGTCATGTCGAGACCGGGCCACAGATGAACCAGCGCCTCGAAGGTGTCGCCGTCGATGGTCCTGACGACCTCGACCTGGTGCCGCATTCCCGAATCGGCAGCGCGCGCCCAGATCGCGCGCACATCGCTCGGGGACGGCAGCGACGTCTGGTTAAGGGTGGCCTGCGGCCAATGCACCCAGCTCCGGATCGGCAGCATGGTGCCCGCCACCACGCCCAGAGTGAAAATCCAGGGCAGAATCGGTGAGAGGCGACCGCGCCAGCGCGACCCTGAAGATGCATTTATTCTGGTGTATGGGTACATATTCCTAAAATAGCGCGAGTCGGCCCAACCTGCAAGCTGGAAAAGCGGCGAGGCGGAAAATGATCCGCTCAGAAGTCCGACGCGATTCCGTTTCGCTCCCAGTCGCCGAACCGGGTCGGCTCGGGGCCTTTCGGTCCCTGAATTTCTTTCGGGTTCTCTCTAGCGGCGGCGGCAGTTTGAGAGGCGGCGCGGCGGGCCTCCGCCTCGGCCAGCGCGCGCCGGGCCGCCGGCGGAAGCCGCTTTCCCGCATCGGCCGGATCGTCGTGCGGCAAGATCGAAGGCTCCTCCGCCACGTCCTAGTTCTCCCGGTCACGACTCTCCCGCGCGCGAGGCGAAACATCACGCCCTGGAAACGTCCACTACAAATCATGCCCCGAATTGGTGAATATGATGGCGATTCTTATATTTGGCATATTCACGTGTCACGAAACTGATCCTGCCGCGACGCCCGCTGACCGGTGTGTCCGTCATTCTCATTTTTCAAGCGATTTGCCTGCCTCATGCCGTCAACCAGATTCGCACCGCCTACCGAGGTTCCCGGCCTCGCAGCCCGGCGCATCGCAGCGGATATCCTCGACGGCGTCCTGCACAAGCGCCGCACGCTCGACGAACAACTCGAAGGCGCGGCCGCGCATCCCGCCCTGAAAGCGCTCGCCGATCGCGACCGCGCCTTGATGCGGCGCCTGGTGGCGACGATCCTGCGCCGGCTCGGAACGCTCGGCCATTTGCTGTCGCGGCTGCTCGATCGCGGCGTCCCGACCGACGCGCCGCGCGCCCAGAGCGCGCTTCTGATCGGCGCCGCGCAGATTCTCTGGATGGATGTGCCGGATCATGCCGCCGTCGACCTGTCGGTGCGGCTCGTGCAATCGGACCGCCGCGCGGCGAAATATGCCGGGCTGGTCAACGCGGTGCTGCGTCGCTGCGCCCGCGAGGGTCAGGGCCTGATCGATGAGGTCCGCTCGGAGGCGCTCGACATCCCGCCATGGCTGATGGCGCGGTGGACCACGCACTACGGCGAGAGCACCGCGAAAGCCATGGCCGCGGCGATCGGCCACGAACCGCCCCTCGATCTCACTGTCAAGGTCGATGCTGCGCACTGGGCGGCGCGGCTGCACGGCGAGGCGTTGCCGACCGGGACCGTTCGCACTGCGCTGCAGGGCCCGATCGCGATGCTGCCGGGATTCTCGGAAGGACGATGGTGGGTGCAGGACGCCGCCGCCGCGCTGCCGGCGCGGTTGTTCGGCGATCTCAAAGGACGACGCGTCGCCGATCTCTGTGCCGCGCCCGGGGGCAAGACCGCGCAACTCGTACTGGCGGGCGCGGAGGTGACGGCCATCGACCGCTCGCCAAACCGCGTGGCGCGGCTGCGCGAAAATCTCGGGCGGCTGTCGCTGGATGCGCGGGCGCTTGTCGCCGACGCCGTCGAATGGCAGGACGATGCCGCGGGCGGCGGTTTCGACGGCGTGCTGGTGGATGCGCCCTGCTCCGCGACGGGCACCATCCGCCGTCATCCGGACGTCGCCTGGCTCAAGCAGGAATCCGATATCGTCGCGCTGACGGTCCTGCAAAGCCGGCTGCTGCAAAAAGCAATCGCGCTGCTCAAGCCCGGCGGGACGCTGGTCTACTGCACCTGCTCGCTGGAACCTGAGGAAGGCGAGCGGGTGGTCGCCGCGCTGCTCGCGTCCGAGGCGGGCGTACGGCGCGCACCGGTCAGTGCCGCGGAAATAGCCGGACTGGAGGGGATCGTGACGCCAGCGGGCGAATTGCGCACCCTTCCCTGCCATCTGCCGCGCGACGATCCGAAATTGGGCGGGCTCGACGGTTTCTACGCGGCGCGATTGACCAAGTCCTGATACCCGAAGCCGAACTCTTAGATTCGCGGCATTTCAAGATAGTGCGTCGCCGGGTTTTCCGGATTAAAAGATTCGCGAAAGAGTCCCGTCAACTGAAAGGGATTCGTGGGAATCCTCATACCGAAGGCGCAGCGTGTCGGTCGCTCATCGCAGACACATTTCAACGCTGTTGCTCCGCCGCTTCGCCCGACGGACGCTCGCGCGCGCGGGCGACGGCCCGGCGGCGTTGTCGCGGCTATGGCCCGGCCGCACCGACCGGCTGACGATCGCGCCGCATGACCTGCGCACGGCCGACGCCACCCGCGCCGCCGAGATCTATGCCGGCCGCTTTGTATTCGCGGGCAAGATCGTCACCTGTCGGTCCCGCTCGATCTTCGACCTCGAACCGCCCTCCGAGGACTGGGAGGCGACGCTGCTGGGTTTCGGCTGGCTGCGGCATCTGCGCGCCGCCGATACCGCGATCACGCGCGCCAATGCACGATCGCTGGTGGACGACTGGATGTCGAATCCGGCGCGGCGGCGGCCGCTCGGACGCCGCGCCGACGTCATGGCGCGCCGCGTCATCTCGCTGTTGTGCCATGCGCCGCTCGTGCTCAGCGACACCGATGGAAAATTCTATCGCCGCTATCTGCGCGCGTTGGCCCGCGACATCCGCCTGCTGCGTTTCGGTCTGCACGATGCCCCCGACGGCGTGCCGCGGCTTCAGGTGCTGATCGCGCTGTGCTACGCCTCGCTCTGCCTCGCCAATCAGGCGAGCACCATCCGCACCGCGACGCGCAAGCTGTCCGACGAATTACGGCGGCAGATCCTGCCCGACGGCGGTCACATCTCGCGCAATCCCGGCGCATTGATCGAACTGCTAATCGACCTGTTGCCGCTGAGGCAGACCTTCGCGGCACGCAACATCGCGCCGCCGCCGGCGCTGTTGAACGCCATCGACCGCATGATGCCCATGCTGCGCTTCTTCCGTCACGGCGACGGCAGTTTTGCGCTGTTCAACGGCATGAGCGGCGCGCCGTCCGACCTGCTGGCAACGCTTCTGGCCTACGACGACACCCGCGGCATACCGATGGCCCACATGCCGCACACCGGCTTCCAGCGCCTCGATGCCGGCGCGACGACGCTGATCGTCGATACCGGACCGCCGCCGCCGTCGAACCTCAGCGAGGAGGCGCACGCCGGTTGCCTGTCGTTCGAGCTGTCCTCCGGTCCGAACCGGATCGTGATCAATTGCGGCACGCCCTCGACCGGCCGCGACACCTGGCGCACCTTCGCACGCACTACGCCGGCGCATTCCACGCTGACCTGCCATGAAACGTCATCGTGCCAGTTCGTCGAACAGTCGGCGATGAAGCGGCTGCTGCAGGGCGCGCCGATCGTCGGCGGCCCGCGCAATGTCGAAAGCTCCCGCCATACCGTGGACGACGGCGAACGGCTGACGGCATCGCATGACGGCTATCTCGCCCGGTTCGGCCTGATCCATCGCCGCGTGCTGACGATCGCGCAGGACGGCTCGCGGCTGGAGGGCGAGGACATGCTGGCGCCCGCGCCCGGCGGCCGCATGAAGGGCAGCAGGATCAACTACGCATTGCGTTTTCATCTGCATCCGTCGATCAAGGCGAGCCGCCTCAGCGACGGGCACGGGGTGATGCTGGTGCTGCAAAACCGCGAAGTCTGGACATTCGAGGCGCCCGACGACCGCGTCGACCTCGAAGACAGCGTATTTCTCGCCGGCAATGACGGTCCCCGCCGCAGCGCGCAGATCGTGATCCATCAGAATGCCCGCGAGGCCCCCAGCGTGCGCTGGAGTTTCGTCCGTTCGGCCACCTCGCCCGCGACAACCACCGCCCGCCGCAATGCGAGCCGGCAGCCGGAATTACCGCTGTAGCAGCGTAAGACTCGATCTTTGCCGGTCGTTGTGAAGGGCGACGAAAGCTGCTAACGAACCCTCGCTCGCGCGACTGGCGACCTTGGATGGAGCACCATCGGGAAGCGCGGGACATATCCGCCGCGCGCCTGGGCATAGGTATCCCTTCAGACAGAGGATCTGCCCATGACCGACCGCCCGCGCCGCGTGACCCGCGCATTGCTTTCCGTTTCCGACAAAACCGGCCTGATCGAATTCGCCCGCGCGCTCGCTGGGCTCGGCATCGACCTGGTCTCGACCGGCGGCACCGCCAAGGCGATCGCCGCGGCAGGATTGAATGTGAGGGATGTCTCCGAACTCACCGGTTTTCCCGAAATGATGGATGGCCGGGTCAAAACGCTGCATCCGAATGTGCATGGCGGCCTGCTGGCGATCCGCGACAACGCCGATCATGCGAAAGCCATGGCGGATCATAGCATCGCGCCGATCGACCTGCTGGTGGTCAACCTGTATCCGTTCGAGGCGACCGTCGACAGGGGCGCGCATTACGAAGACTGCATCGAGAACATCGACATCGGCGGCCCGGCGATGATCCGCGCCGCCGCGAAAAACCACGACGACGTTGCGGTCGTTGTCGAACCGCAGGACTATCAGGCGGTGCTCGACGAGCTCAACGCCAATGGCGGCGCAACCACGCTGGTCCTGCGCAAGCGCCTCGCCGCCAAGGCCTATGCGCGCACCGCCGCCTATGACGCCGCGATCTCCAACTGGTTCGCGCTCCAGCTTGAGACCGACGCGCCGGACTATCGCGCTATCGGCGGCCGTCTTGCGCAGACGCTGCGTTACGGCGAAAATCCGCACCAGAGCGCCGCGTTCTATCGCACGCCGGAGCGACGCGCCGGGGTCTCGACCGCGCGACAGTTGCAGGGCAAGGAACTGTCCTACAACAACATCAACGACACCGACGCGGCCTATGAATGCGTCGCCGAATTCGACGCGGCGCGCACCGCGGCCTGCGTCATCATCAAGCACGCCAATCCTTGCGGCGTCGCGGAAGGCGCCGATCTCGCCGACGCCTATCGCAAGGCGCTTGCCTGCGACACCACCTCGGCCTATGGCGGCATCATCGCCTTCAACCGCACGCTCGACACCGATGCGGCCAACGCCGTCGCCGGCATCTTCACCGAAGTCATCATCGCGCCTGACGCGACCGAGGAGGCGATCGCCATCATCGGCAAGCGCAAGAACCTGCGTCTGCTGCTCGCGGGCGGCCTGCCCGATCCCCGCGCGCGCGGCCTGACGGCGAAGACGGTGGCGGGCGGGCTTCTGGTGCAGACCCGCGACAACGCCGTCGTCGACGACATGCCGCTGAAGGTCATGACGAAGCGCGCGCCGACCGAGGCCGAAATGCGCGACCTGCGCTTCGCGTTCCGCGTCGGCAAGCATGTCAAGTCCAACACCATCGTCTATGCCAGGGATCTTGCCACCGTCGGCATCGGCGCGGGGCAGATGAGCCGCGTCGATTCCGCGCGAATCGCGGCGCGCAAGGCCGAGGACGCGGCGCATGACTTAAAACTCGCAGAGCCGCTGACCAAAGGCTCGGTCGTGGCGTCGGACGCGTTCTTCCCATTCGCCGACGGGATGCTCGCCTGCATCGAGGCCGGCGCCACCGCGGTCATTCAGCCGGGCGGCTCGATGCGCGACGAGGACGTCATCAAGGCGGCCGACGAGCACGGCATCGCCATGGTGTTCACCGGCATCCGGCATTTCCGGCATTAGAGCATGATCCCGAAACGTGGAAACCGGTTTTCGGACAAGATCATGCTGGATCAGAAGGATAGACGAGGGTCTGATTCAACGCAGTTGAGTCAGGCTTTAGAGCGTAGTCTCTGCGGCGGGCTGCGTTCTCGATATTGAGAATGCGGACCGTCTTTTCGCCAATCGCTCACGCTTTGGCGGAACCAAAATCGGAGTTGGCTTTTGTCGTCGAGAGGCATTCGCCACGACGTGCTTTTCGGTCCGGACGAGGATATTTTCTTGCCGATGCGAACCTTGAGATGAAGGCGGGGGCAACAGAATGAGATCGGTGGTAGGCGGCGCAATGCTGCTTCTCGGCATGTCGGCGCTGCCGGTGCTTGCAGCGGACGGAAAAAACACCACAACGAACGCGATGCCTCCCGGAGCGGCATCGTGCTCACCATGTCACGGCAAGCAGGGAGAGGGCCAGCCGACGACGGCCGTGCCGCGCCTTGCCGGTCTCAACGCACAATATCTCGAACGTCAGCTTGCGGGCTTCAAGGACGGCACCCGCAAGAACCGCATCATGATGATGATCGCGTCGGACCTTTCAGACGGCGAGAAGAAAGCTCTCGCGACCTATTATGCCAATATGGCGACGACGAAGGCCGAAACCGCACCCGCCGACGCGGCCGTGATCGCCGCAGGCGCGAAGCTCGCCGCGACCGGCGACTGGTCGAAAGACCTGCCGGGTTGCGCACAGTGTCACGGGGCCGCCGGCCTCGGCGTCGGCGCGGACTTTCCGCGGCTCGCCGGACAATGGGCCGTCTATATCGAGAAAGCACTGCGGTCGTGGAAGAGCGGCGATCGCAAGACCGATCCCATGGGCGTGATGGCCAATATCGCCGGCAAGCTCACCGACGACCAGATCAAGAGCGTCGCCGCCTATTACGAGAGCCTGCCCGTGGCAGCGCCGGCCCACGCATCGGAGACCAAACCATGACACGCCATCCGGTTGCCCCTTCGATCGCGGCCGCGGCCGTTCTCGTCCTCGCGACCACCGGCTTGGTCGGATACGCGCGGGCTACCGGCCCGGCAACCCCGGCGACAGGCGCGACGCCGGAGCAGCCTCCCGCGCAAAAAACGGAAGCCGTGCGGCCCTCCTACACGCCACCTTCGGACAGCGACATCCCGAGCGGTCCGTTCGGCGACATGATACGGCTCGGCGAAGCGATCTTTCACGACACCCAGCACAATGCGAAAGGCTTCGTCGGCAACGATCTGCAGTGCTCGAACTGTCACATCGATCGCGGCCGTCAACCCAACTCCGCGCCGTTGGGCGCCGCTTATCTTCTTTACCCGGCCTATCGCACCAAGAATGCCCACGTGAATACCTTTCAGGAGCGGCTGCAGGGCTGCTTCCGCTACAGCATGAACGGCAAGGCGCCGCCGTTGAACGACAAGGTGCTGGTGGCGCTCGAGAGCTACGCCTACTTCCTGGCGAAGGGCGGCCCGACCGGAGTCGTCGTCAAGGGCCAGGGCTATCCCAAGCTGAAAGCGCCGGATCAGCCTGCCGATTACGATCGCGGCGCCAAGGCCTACGCCCAGCATTGCTCGCTCTGTCACGGCGCCGACGGCGCGGGACAGAAATCAGCCGATGGACAGACCGTATTTCCCCCGCTGTGGGGAGCGCGGTCATTCAACTGGGGGGCGGGGATGGCTTCGATCAACAACGCCGCGGGCTTCATCAAGGCCAACATGCCGCTCGGCCTCGGCGGCTCGCTGACCGATCAGGAGGCGTGGGACATCGCGACCTACATGGACAGCCAGGAGCGTCCGCAGGATCCGCGATTCGTCGATTCGGTGGCGGAAACCCGCAAGCGATTCCACGACGAGCCGACCTCGAAATACGGCCTGGTCGTGAACGGCGTCCTGCTTGGCGAAAAGTCGCCGCCGTCGGGGACCATCAGCGCAGCGGATTGAACGCGCGGGTGCGGCTATTCGCGCACGCGGGACAGCAGCGCGAGCCCGGCGACGAAGAACAGCACCAGCACCGCCATGCCCGCCTTCTGGCTCGCGGTGATCGCGGTGACGAAGCCGATCAACAGCGGACCGACGAACGACGTCACCTTTCCGGTCAGCGCGAACAATCCGAAGAACTGCGCGATGCGATCCTTCGGCGCCATCCGGATCAGCAGCGTCCGCGAGGCCGCCTGCAACGGGCCGCCGGCGCCGCCGATCAGGCAGCCGAGGATGAGATACGCCTTCTCCGCGGGTGCCGCGAACAACCCGCCGCCGGGCACGGGCGGCGGCACCTTCACGAACAGGATGGAGTCCTTCTCGACCAGCAGGATCACCGCGATCGACAGCAGCAGGACGGTCATGCTCGCGGCGATGACGAGCTTCGGACCCAGGCGGTCGTCGAGCTTGCCGCCGATCCACGCGCCGAGCGCACCGGCGACGGCAAGCAGAATGCCGAACACGCCCATCTGGATGGTATGCCAGCCGAAGGTGCCGGCGGCATAGATGCCGCCGAACGCGAACAGCGACACCAGTCCGTCGGTGTAGATCATGTTGGCGAGCAGGAAGGTCGCCAACGATTTGCGCCTCGGCAATTCGCCGAGCGTCCCGCGCAGTTCTCTCAATCCTTCACGCAGCGCCGTCCGCACCGGGCGCTTGGCCGGGAAGTCCGGCGTCAGCAAAAACATCGGCAGCACGAACACGATGAACCAGATGCCGGTGAGGGGACCGGTGATGCGATCGCCCTCGTGCATGGCCGGATCGAGCCCGAACAGCGGCGAGAGGCCGAACAGCGTTTTGCCGGTCGTGGGATTGGCGGCAAGGAAGCCGAGCACAAGGATGAGGCTGAGGATGCCGCCGACATAGCCGGTGGCCCATCCTGTTCCCGACAGGCGCCCGATCTTGTGGGGCGGCACCAGCGAGGGCATCATCGCGTTGTTGAACACGGTGGCGAATTCGACGCCGATGGTGGCGATGCCATAGGCGATCAAAAGCGGCAGGATCACGCTCGCGTCGCCGGGCTTGCCGATCCACATCAGACTGGAGCCGATCACCAGCAACGCGCCGAAGGCCGCGATCCACGGTTTGCGCCGGCCGCTGGCGTCGGCGATCGCGCCGAGCACCGGCGAGGCCAGCGCGATCACGATGCCGGCCGAGCCCGTCGCAAAGCCCCACAGCGATTGCCCCTCCGCCGGCGTCGCCGCCACGAAGGTCGCGAAATAGGGCGCGAAAACGAATGTCGTGATCAGCGTGAAATAGGGCTGCGCCGCCCAGTCGAACATGATCCAACTGGCGATTGCGGCGCGCGACGCATAGCGCACCTCGCTATCGGCGTTGCCTGCCGTCATGGCCGTGGTCACCGTCATGATCGATATGTCCCACCGAGTCACACAGGGCGGCTGCCTCGCCCGCCGAAATCCCTGTAGCATCCCTTCGATAACGAAATGACAACCATCATGGCCGGATTAGACATGACACGCCCATTGCCGTTCCGGCGCGTCTTTTCCGCGATCGGCTTTTCCCTGATCGCCGCATTGCTGGTTTTCCGGACACCCGTGTCCGCGCAGGATGCGCGCGGCTCCCCGCCGCCCGCGTCCGCTGCGATCCGTCCCGTGGACGCGAAACATGGCATGGTGGTGGCGCAGGAGAAGCGCGCCGCAGCAATCGGCGCGGAGATCCTGGCGCGTGGCGGCAATGCGGTCGATGCGGCGGTGGCGACCGGTTTCGCCATGGCGGTCACCTATCCCCGCGCCGGCAATCTCGGCGGCGGCGGCTTCATGGTGATTCACCTCGCAGACCGGGATCGTAACGTCGCCATCGACTATCGCGAGACCGCACCGGGTGCGACCACGCGCGATATCTTCCTTGGCGCCGACGGCAAGCCGGAGCCTGCGAAGTCGCGCGATTCGGCGCTCGGCATCGGCGTGCCCGGCACCGTCGCCGGGCTGACGCTGGCGCTCGGCCAATACGGCTCGGGCAAATTCACCCTCGCCGACCTGCTCAAGCCCGCGATCACGCTGGCGCGCGACGGATTCAAGATTGGCGACGACACCGCAGCCACCCTGCCGCAATGGCACCGGCGTCTCGCGCGCTGGCCTTCGTCTGTGAAAATATTCTCGCGCCCGGACGGCGGCTCGCTGCGCGAAGGCGATCTTCTGGTTCAGACCGATCTGGCGGCGACGCTGACCGCGATCGCGGAGCGCGGACCGGGTGGCTTTTACGAAGGGCCGGTGGCGGAACGACTGGTGGCGGCGATCCGAGCCGCCGGCGGCATCATGACGCTGGACGATCTCAGGTCGTATCGGCCGCTCGTCCGCGAGCCGGTGCGCGGCAGTTATCGCGGCTATGACATCGTCTCGATGCCGCTGTCGTCGTCCGGCGGCACCGTGCTGATCGAATCGCTGAATATCCTCGAGGGATTCCCGATGCGCGATCTGCATCAGGGATCGGCGGATTCGCTGCACCTGCTGATCGAGGCGATGAAGCGCGCCTATGCCGACCGCGCGCGCTATCTCGGCGATCCCGCCTTCGTGCATGTGCCGATCGCAAGGCTGCTCGCCAAGGACTACGCCGCCAAACAGCGCGCCTCGATCGACATGGCGCGCGCAACGCCGGCCGCCGCGGTGCCCCTGCCGCCACCGCATGAAGGCGACAACACCACGCATTTTTCCGTGGCCGACGCCTTCGGCAACGCTGTCAGCAACACCTATACGCTGAACTTCAGCTACGGCGTCGGGCTCGTCGCGGAGGGCACCGGCATTCTGCTCAACAACGAGCTCGACGATTTCACCGCGGCGCCCGGCGCGTCGAACGCGTTCGGCCTGGTCGGCTTCGAGGCCAACCTGCCCGGCCCCGGCAAGCGGCCGTTGTCCTCGATGACGCCGACCATCGTGTTGAAGGATGACAAGCCGGTGCTGGTGACGGGATCGCCCGGCGGCAGCCGCATCGTCTCCACTGTGCTGCAGGTGATCGTCAACGTGCTCGATTACGGGATGACCGTTGCCGACGCCGTGGCCGCGCCGCGGCTGCACCATCAATGGCTGCCCGACGAGGTCCGCGCCGAGCACGGATTTCCCGAAAGCGTCATCGCGGAATTGCGGGCGCGAGGCCACATCGTGGTCATGCCGATGGGACAGACCTCGGCCAACTCGATCGCCGTCTCGCCGGACGGCTTTCACGGGGCGGCCGATCCGCGCACGCGCGGGTCGGAGGCGGCGGGATATTGAGGCGGGCGGCTCGTTTCCAGCCGTCATCATCCAAAAAAATGAGTGCCAAGAGCCGCAATAATATTTATCCGGGTAATATTGACGGACAAATTATATCCGGGTAATAAAATTCCATTAAACGGCCATCGGGGACCCGCCATGATGCACGACCAGACCTATTTTACCGCGTTCGAGGGCCAGCGTCGCATTGCGTCCGGCCCGCTCGCCGATGTCGCACTCGCGGTCAAGCACGCGGAGACGCGCACGACCGCTCCGATCGCGATCTACAGCGACGCGACCGGGCAGCCGGTCGACCTCGATTTGCGCGGGTCCGACGACGAGGTCGCCGCCCGCCTGCAGCGGACCTCGTCGGTCGAAGCGGCGGGACCGCGCGGCCGCGGCCGGCCGAAACTCGGCGTGGTCGCGCGCGAGGTGACGCTGCTGCCGCGGCACTGGGAATGGCTGAGCGCGCAGCCCGGCGGCGCATCGGTCGCCTTGCGCAAGCTGGTCGACGAGGCGCGCCGCGCCAATGGCGAGAAGGATCGCAACCGCGCGGCGCGCGACGCCGCCTATCACTTCATGTCCGCGATGGCGGGCAATCTTGCAAACTTCGAGGACGCCGCGCGCGCGCTGTTCGCGGACGACCGGCGGCGGCTGGCTGGCCTGATCGCTACCTGGCCGGAGGACATCCGCGATCACGTCATCAGGCTGATGGAGCGGGCTTGACATTCGCCTGCCGCGGGCCCGCAATGCAACGTCAAATCCAAAGCTCCGCTGGAAACCCATGCTTGCCAGTGGTCTCGCGGGTCCAACATTCGCAAAAGCGCCTGCCGAAACGGGGTGCGAACGCTACAGCAACCGGACCAATCGATTATGTTTTGACGCGTTTTTCTTTACGCGAAGCGGCATCCACTTCGCTTGAGAACGCTATGGCCTTCGGCGGCGTCATCAGAACTTCTGCAAGGATCCGATCATGACCGCCGCGCGACCGCTGTGGCAGGCGTATGTCTTCTTCCTGATGCCGATGATGCTGAGCAACGTGCTCCAGTCACTGTTCGGCACCATCAACGGCATCTATCTCGGCCAGATGATCGGCGTCGACGCGCTCGCCGCCGCCTCGATCTTCTTTCCGGTGATGTTCTTTTTCATTTCCTTCATCATCGGGCTTGGCGCGGGCTCGTCGGTGCTGATCGGGCAGGCGTGGGGCGCGCGCGCCACCGGCAAGGCGAAGGCGATCGCGGGGACGACGCTGGCGCTGACGTTGCTCGGCGGCGGCGTGATCGCGATCGGCGGCGGAGTGTTCGCGCGCCATCTGATGGTGGCGCTGGCGACGCCGCCCAACATCCTCGACGCCGCGACCGACTACGCCCGCATCATGATGATCACCATGCCTGCGACCTTCACTTTCCTGCTCGCCACCGCGATGATGCGTGGCGTCGGCGACACCGTCACGCCGTTGTGGGCGCTTGCGATCTCCACCGCGATCGGGCTCGTCGTCACGCCGGCGCTGATCCAGGGATGGTTCGGTCTGCCCCGACTCGGCGTCGCCAGCGCCGCGATCGCCGCCGCGGTCTCATCGGTCGTGACGCTATTGTGGCTCGGGATCCACATGCGGCGGATGAACCATCCGCTGGCGCCCGATGCGGTGTTGGTCAGCGCCATGCGACTGGACCGCGAACTGCTCGGCAAGGTGCTGCGCATCGGGGTACCCACCGCGGTCCAGCTCGTGGTGATGTCGCTCGCCGAAATCGTCCTGCTCGGCCTCGTTAACGGCTTCGGCTCCGACGCCACCGCCGCCTATGGCGCGGTCAATCAGGTGCTGAGCTATGTGCAATTCCCCGCGATCTCGATCGCCATCACCGCGTCGATCTTCGCGGCGCAGGCGATCGGCGCCGGCGACAACGAGCGGATCGGCGCGATCATCCGAACCGGAATGTGGCTCAATTTTCTTTTGACCGGCGGCCTGGTCGCGCTCGGCTATCTGCTCTCGCGCCTCATCATCGGCCTTTTCATCACCAGCCCGGCGGTGCTCGATCTGGCGCAAACGCTGCTGTTCATCGTGGTCTGGAGCACGGTCCCGTTCGGCATGGCCACCGTGTACTCGGCCACCATGCGCGCGAGCGGCACGGTGCTGGTCCCGACGCTGCTGTCGATTCTCGCCATCATCGTCGTGGAGGTGCCGGTCGCGGTCGTGCTCAGCCGTCAGATCGGGGTCGAAGGCATCTGGATCGCCTATCCGGCCGTGTTCTGCACCATGATGGTGCTACAGATGGGCTTCTACCGAATGGTCTGGCGCAAGCGCGAGATCAAACGGCTGATCTGAGGCCACAACGTCGTCCGCGGGCGCGAGCTGGCGTCGACAACAAATCGGCGCGCGACAGATACGGAGTACATCGATGCGCATTCTCGTAGTCGGGGCCGGCGCAACCGGCGGCTATTTCGGCGGCAGATTGCTTCAGGCCGGTCGGGACGTTACCTTTCTGGTACGCCCCAAGCGCGCCACCGAGCTGGCAAGCAGCGGTCTCGTCATCAAGAGCCCGCACGGCGACGTGACCCTGAAAAATCCCCCGACAGTGCAGGCCGACGGTTTGCGTGAGACGTTCGACGCCGTACTGCTCGCCTGCAAAGCCTTCGATCTCGACGACGCCATCACCTCGTTCGCGCCCGCCGTCGGCTCTCATACGGCGATCATCCCGCTCCTCAACGGAATGCGCCACCTGGAGACGCTCGACGCCAAATTCGGCCGCGATCGCGTGCTCGGCGGCCTGTGCTCGCTCGCGGTCACGCTCAACGCGAAGCGCGAGATCGTTCACCTCGCGCCGATGCAGATGCTTCGCTTCGGCGAGCGCGGCGGCGGCATGAGCGATCGGGTCAAGGCCATCGCCGATGTCTTCGCCGGCGCCGATTGCGGATCGCAGGCGTCCGACGACATCATCCAGGACATGTGGGAGAAGTGGGTGTTCCTGGCGACGCTGGCGGGCGCCACCTGTGTGATGCGCGCTTCCATCGGCCAGATCGTCGCCGCACCCGGCGGCCGCGATTTCATCCTCGGCGCGCGCGACGAGATCGCCGCAATCGCCAGGGCGGCCGGGCATGCACCGCGCGAGGAGATTCTGACTTCCGCCACCGGGATCCTGACGGCGGAAGGCTCGCCGCTCACCGCCTCGATGTTCCGCGACATCGAGGCCGGCGCGCGGATCGAAGCCGATCACATCATCGGCGACCTCATCGCCCGCGCCGAGGCCGCGAAGCTGCCGGTGCCGAAACTACGCACGATCTATACGCACCTGAAGGCGTACGAGAGCCGGCGGGGATGATTGGCGGTTTTCAGAAATCCAGATCCACGTAAGTGCGCGACGCCGGCACGCCGGCCAGCCACTCGCTCAGCAGCGGCCGGAACGAGGGCCGCGACTTGATCCGCGCATACCACGCCTTCGCCGCCTCGTCCTCGGCCCACGGCACGTCGCCGAGATAGTCGATCGCAGATAAGTGCGCCGCGGCGGCGAGATCGGCATAGGTCAGTTTCTCGCCGGCCAGATAATTCCGCGTCCGCGCCAGCCAGCCGATATAGGCCAGGTGATGGCGCACATTCGCCTTTGCGGCGCGGATCACGTCGGTCTCCGGCGGGCCGCCGCCGTTCTCCTCGCGCATGAAGCGCTTGTAGATGCGCTCCGTCACCAGCGGACCGGACGCCTCCTCGAAGAACTTCTCGTTGAACCACGCCATCAGACGGCGCACCTCGATGCGCTCGGGCATCGAGGCCGGCAGCAGCCGCCGCTCGCCGACCCGTTCGCCATAGGTCTCGTCGAGATAGTCCGCAATGATGGCGGCGCCGGGGATCGCCGGGATACCTTCAGCGATCAGTACCGGCGTGGTGCCGGCCGGATTGAGCGCGAGAAATGCCTCGCGCCGCTCCCATATCCGCTCCTCCACCGGCCGCACATCGAGGCCGTGCTCGCCGAGAACGAGGCGAATGAAGCGCGATTGCGGACAGAATGGATGATGAAACAGCGTGAACATAACGCCTTTGATAGATTTGCGATTCTTAAAAAAGTATCTCTAATGCGTTAACGCCGCAGGGATCGAAAACCCGCCTGAAGCTCCGGGAGCGCCGATCGCGGATCAGACGAATTTCGGCATTGCCGCGATGCGGCGAATAAGCGAGAAAAGCCCGCCATGTGGCGTCGAATCCGATTCGGAGCAGATATTTCATGTTTTCCGATGCGATCAGAGCCGTCATTCTCGGGATCGTCGAAGGCGTCACCGAATTTCTGCCGGTGTCCTCGACCGGCCATCTGCTGCTGGCGGAACGTTTCTTCGATCTCGGCGCGGGCGATTTCTGGAATACGTTCACGGTGCTGATCCAGCTCGGCGCAATTCTTGCGATTGTCGTCATCTATTTTGCGAAACTGTGGCGGATCGCGCTCGGCATGTTCTCCAATGCCGCCGACCGGCGGTTCGTCATCGGCGTGCTTGCGGCCTTCATGCCGGCGGTGATCGTGGGACTGCTTGCCGGCAGGTACATCAAGGAGCTGCTGTTCAATCCGTGGGTGGTGTGTTTCTCGCTGATCGTCGGCGGCGCGGCGCTGATGTGGGTCGATCAGCTCGACCACAAACCGCGAGAACACGACGCCACCACCTTTCCGCTGCCGATGTATATCTGGATCGGCATCGCGCAATGCACGGCGATGATTCCCGGCGTGTCGCGCTCCGGAGCGACCATCGTCTCGGCGATGCTGCTCGGCGCCGACAAGCGCGCCGCGGCGGAATTTTCGTTCTTCCTCGCGATCCCGACCATGATCGGCGCCTTCGCCTATGATTTCTACAAGAGCCGCGCCGACATGACGGCCGACCATCTCGGCATCGTCGCGATCGGCTTCGTGGTATCGTTCATTACCGCGATCATCGTGGTGAAGGCATTCCTCAGCTACGTCACGCGTAACGGTTTTACGTTCTTCGCCTGGTGGCGGGTGATCGTCGGCACGCTCGGCCTGATCGCGCTGGCGCTGGGAAGGTGATCGTGTTCCGGGCGCGATGCAGGGCCTCGCTTCGTGCTGCGCGGCGTCCGGGGCACGCGAACCTCACGCCCCCTTGGTCGCGAACTGGCCAGCCTTGCGGAAGCGCCAGAGATATTGCGGCAGCACGGCCTCCATCGAGTCCGGCGAGATTCCGAACTCCTGCAGCGTCAGGCCCGCAGCGGTCGCCGCCTCAGAGACGACGTTGTCGGTCCTGAGCATCGTGACCTGATCTGGCGTCAGTTTCAGCGCGCCGGGCGCGAACTGCAGAAACATCGCCTTGAAGCGGGCGGCGGCGAACGGCAGCGGCACCAGCGTCCGCTCGCGCTCGATGACCCGCAGGATGATCTGCCAGATCTCGCGCATCGTCAGCACCTCGGGACCGCCGAGTTCATAGACCGCGCCCGCTTTGGTCCTGCCGTCGACCGCATCCGCCACCGCGGTGGCGACGTCGCCGACATAGACCGGCTGCAGTTTCGTCGCGCCGCCGATCAGCGGCAGCACCGGCGACATCCTCGCCAGCGCGGCGAAACGATTGGCGAATTGGTCTTCGGGGCCGAACATCACCGACGGCCGCAGGATGGTGGCGGACGGCACCGCCGCCAGCACCGCCTTTTCGCCGGCGGCCTTGGCGCGGGCGTAAGCCGAGGCCGACCTGGCGTCGGCGCCGATCGCCGAGACGTGCACCATGCGCGCGCCGGCTGCTGCAGCCGCCTTCGCCACCGTCGCGGCGCCCTCGGCCACCACGGCGTCGAAGGTCTGCGCACCGCTCTTGCTCAGGATGCCGACCAGGTTGATCGCCACATGGGAGTCGCGCAACGCCGTGCGCACCGACGCCGGATAGCGCAGATTGGCCTGCACGGCATGGATCTGGCCGACTTTGCCGAGCGGCTGCAAATGCCCGGCCAGCTCGGGGCGCCGGACGCCGACCCGGATCCGGTAGTCCCGCTTGGCGAGCGCGCGAACCACATGCCGGCCGAGGAAGCCCGAGCCTCCGAAAACCGTGACGAGGGTGTCCATATTCGATGCCATGGTCTGGTCCTCAAGGGCGCTGGTATCAGGTCGGAAACAAGGGATATTCCGCCGTTCCGCGACACGTCAACCGGCGGGATGTCCCACCCGTATTCGGCCGCCTCTTCAAGGATTTGACAAGCGCGCGGCCGATGCCTACTAACCCGGTCCGTGCCCAGGTGGCGGAATTGGTAGACGCGCTGGCTTCAGGTGCCAGTGGCTGCAAGGTCGTGAAGGTTCGAGTCCTTTCCTGGGCACCATGACGCTTTCAAGCGTTGTTTTCCAAGGCAGACAAGCAAAATCAATGAGTTGAACGCTACCCGCCGGGTACAAAGGTGGGTAACTGCCCCTTACAATGCAGGCGTGGCGTTGTCTGCCGATGGGAAAATACCGATTATGTCCCGCAGAAGGTTTGCCGGACTTCTTCTCCTGGCGCCGGAGGCTTCGCATAGTCCGCAAACTCCGGCCGGTCGTCGTAAGGATGCGCCAGCACCTCGACGAGCTCGTGAAATTTATCGAAGTGTCCCGCTTCGGCGTCTTGAATGGCCGCTTCGATGCGGTGATTGCGCGGGATGAACATCGGATTGGCTGCCAGCATGGCGGTCCGGCGGGCCTCGGCGGGTCGCTCTTCAAGGGAGAGGCGCTGGCGCCAGCGTACGGCCCACTCGTCAAACGCGGACGGGTTTGCGAAAAGCGACCGCACGCCTGGATCGCACTTCGGATCTGCTGCTGCCTCGCACAGGGCGCGGAAGGTCAACGTGAAATCCGCCTGATTCTCAGCCATCGATGCCAGGAGATCGGATGCGAGTTCGAAATCTCCTTCCCCTTCGCTCGCAAGCCCTAGCTTTTGCCGCAGGCCGGCAAGGTATGCCCGGTTGAAATGATCATTGAAGAGCCTGATCGATGCGTTGGCGGCTTCTATCGCCTTGTCTGCGCCGTCGGCCATCAGCGGCAGCAGCGTCTCGGCGAACCGGGTCAGATTCCATTTGATGACGGCAGGCTGATTGGCGAACGCATAGCGGCCGAAGTGATCGATCGAACTGAAGACCTTGTCCGGATGGTAGGCGTCCATGAAGGCACAGGGGCCGTAGTCGATCGTCTCGCCCGCGATCGCAGTGTTGTCGGTGTTCAGAACACCGTGGATGAATCCAACCAGCATCCATCGGGCGGCCAGCCGGGCCAGGGCCGCGACCACCGCGTCGTAGAAGGCGCGATACGGGTCTTCGGCCGAGCGCGCTTCCGGATAATGCCGCTCGATGGCGTAGTCCGCGAGAACACGAAGATTGTCGACGTCGCCCCGTGCAGCAAAATATTGAAACGTGCCGACGCGCAGATGGCTCGATGCGACGCGGGTCAGGACGCCGCCCGGCAACATCCGCTCACGAATGACGTTTTCGCCGGTCAGCACCGCGGCCAGCGAGCGCGTCGTCGGAATGCCGAGCGCGGCCATGGCCTCGCTGACAATGTATTCGCGGATGACAGGACCCAGCGCGGCGCGGCCATCTCCGCCTCTCGAGAAGCGGGTCCGGCCGGAGCCTTTGAGCTGAAGATCATAGCGCCTGCCTGCAGCATCGACGACTTCACCGAGCAGGATGGCGCGCCCGTCTCCGAGCTGGGGCACGAAGTCCCCGAACTGATGTCCGGCGTAGGCCTGAGCGATCGGTTCGGAGCCGGGTGCGATGACGTTGCCGGACAGAATCGCGACCCCTTCGGGGCTTTTGAGGAACTGAGGATCGATGCGTAGCTGGCGGGCGAGCGCGTCGTTCACGCGCAGCAGTCCGGGCGCCGGGGCCGTCGCAGGTGTCACGCGCTGATAAAATGCTTCCGGCAGCCGGGCATAGGTATTGTCGAAGGGGATGAACGCTGCCGCATCTGCGGGCGCGGAACGGGAAATTTCTGTCAAGGACGTCATGGCCTTTAGAGTCGTTCCTTGGCCGCGCAAAGCAAGCCGGAGATTTGCGGTTTGACGCGGCATAACGGAGCTGCGCCCTTGCAATTCGATTGTGCCGGTCGGGATTAAAGACGTACCGCCCTTTGCGCAAGCCTGAGGGCTCTCCGGGGCGAGTGCGATCGATCTATGCGGCCGGCCGCATGTCCTCTTCAATGATTTCGGAAAAGCCCTGCCGCCAGGACGGATAGCGTGGCAGCCACCCGAGTTCCCGCTTGGCTTTGGCGTTCGATCCTGCGCGGGACTCGGTCATCATGACAACGAGATGTTGTCCGGCGACAAGGCGGCCCAGCCAGGCGGGAACGCGGAACGGCGGTTTTGCCCCCAGCATCCACGCGATCTCCATGAGCCAGTCACGCACCGGCGCCGGATCATCGTCGACGATGTTGTAAACGCCCTCACCGCGCTCGACCGCAACCGCAGCCGCTTCGGCGGCATGCGGCGCTTGCGAATCTGCTTCAAAATGGATGGATCGCAGAAGCCGGTATCGGGGCCATAAAATCCGCCATAGCGCAGCGCAACCCCGACCAGGCCCGGCGTCGTCGTCACGGCGTGCTCGAGATGGCGGATCGCATCCAGCGTGCCGCGGAGTTCCCGCGGCGGATCCTGATCGAGCGGATCGTCTTCGGTCTTCACGTGACCGCCGGTCCGTGCATAGGGCCAGCCGCAGAAGCTTTGCGCGACCATTCGCTTCACGCCGCAGGCCTGCGCGGCTGCAACAAGATGGTCGGTTCCGGCTGTGCGCAGCCGGTTGCTGCTCGCGAATGTGCGGTCGAAATTGCGCAGGTCTGAAGCGTCCTTCAAATCCGTGAGTTGATGCACGATCACATCCGGACGCGCGGCAACGACCGCGGCATGAATGGCTTTCTCATCGAGCGCATCAGCGACCACGGGGTCCGCGCCGAATTTCCGCAGGAGATTCGTTTTCGCGGGCGTTCGCGTCAGTCCGGTCACGCTATGCCCTCTGTTGATCAAGCGCGGAACCAGACGGCGTCCGACCGCGCCCGTCGCACCCGCAACGAAAATGCGCATGGATCACCTTACGAGTTGATGCTGCCGACCTGCTTCAGGTTTAGGTGAGTATCGGGTCCGATGAATGCAAGCGTTCCATAGCGTATAGCCTGCGATCGCGAATCGGGATCCCGCCGCTTCCCGCTGCTGCGACGCCGTCGTGCCCCGCCTCAATGCCCCGCCGCCTGTCCACCGCGCTTCACCGTTCGCAGCGACAGCGCCAGCGGCACGATCAGCGCCGCAATGCCCGCCAGCACGACGAACACGTCGATATAGGCCAGGATCGCGACCTGTTCCTGCAGCATCTTGCCGATATAGGCGGTGCTGGTGCCAGACACATTGCCCGTGGCCGTTTGTCCTTTGAAGTAAGTCTGCAGATGGTTGAGCGTGTCGCTGTAGATCGGATTCCATGAGCCGATGTGCTCGACCAGCCGGCTTTGGTGGAACTGTTCGCGGCGCGCCAGCACGGTCTGGCCGATTGCGACGCCGATGGAGCCGCCAAAATTGCGGGCGAGGTTGATCAGCGCCGACGCCTGATCGGTCTTGTCCGGCGGAATGCCATCGTATGAGGCGGTGGTGATCGGAATGAAGATCAGCGGCAGTCCGATGCCGAGATAGATACGCGACCAGGCGAAATACCAGAAGTCGGCGTCAGGCGACATGCGCCACAGATCGAACATCGCGAGGGTCGCGATCGTCGCGCCTGCTGCAATGAGATAACGCGGCTGAACGAAGCTGATCCGCCCCACCACGATCATCATGAACATGGTAACGAGTCCGCCTAGCGAGATCGACAGGCCGGCGATGGTGGCGGTGTAGCCGTACTGTTCCTGCAGGAGCTGCGGCAGCATCTGCGTGGTGGCGATCAGCAGCGCGCCGGTCGCCAGCATGATGACGAAGCACGAGCCGAACTGCCGGCCGGCCAGCATCCGCAGATCGATCAGCGGCTGCTTGCGGGTCAGTTCCCATGGGATAAACAGCATGGCAGCGACGACGGAGATGACTGCGAACGTCACGATGAAGGTCGAGCCGAACCAGTCGTCGATCTGGCCGCGATCGAGCACCACCTCAAGTGCCCCGAGGCACATCGCGACCAGAACGAAACCCGTGAGATCGAAATTCGGACCCTCCGCCCACATGGCCTTGCGTTCTTTTTCGCGCGTGGGCGAGGTCGGGATGATCAGATAGATCAACACCAGCGACACGACTCCCACGGGCACGTTGATGAGGAAGCACCAGTGCCACGACCAGTTGTCGCTGAGCCAGCCGCCGAGCGTCGGTCCGACGACCGGCGCGACCACGACCGCGATGCCATACAGCGCAAAACCTTGTCCGCGCCTGGCCGGCGGAAATGCCGCGGCGAGGATCGATTGCGCCACCGGCGTCATGCCGCCGCCAGCGAGGCCCTGCATCACCCGGAAGATCAGGAGCGACTGCAGATTCCAGGCAAGGCCGCAGAGAAGCGAGCTGAGCGTGAACAGCGCGATGCAGACCAGAAAGAAGTTCTTGCGGCCGAACATGGCGGCGATCCAGCCGCTCGCCGACAGCACGATCGAATTGGCGACGAGGTAGGTCGTAATCACCCAGGAGGCCTCATCGGCGCTGACCGCGAGGCCGCCGGAGACGTAGCGCAGCGCGACGTTGGCGATGGTGGTGTCGAGCACCTCCATGAACGTCGCGACCGCGACGAGCGTCGCGATCAGCCACGGATTGACGCCGCCATATTCGCCGGTATGAGAATCGGCAGCCATTGCGCGCGACCTCGCTCAGCGCACGGTCACGCGCGGCACCACCGACATGCCGGGCCCAAGCTCGACGTCCGGCAGCCTGTCAAACAGGATTTTCACGGGCACGCGCTGGACCACCTTGACGTAATTGCCGGTGGCATTTTCAGCAGGCAGCAGACTGAAGGCGGTGCCGCTGCCGGCCTGGATGCTGTCGACATGACCGGCGAACGAGCGGCCGAAGGCGTCGATCTCGATCTCGACGGGTTGCCCGACGCGCATGTCGGCGAGTTGCGATTCCTTGAAATTGGCGGTAACCCAAACATGCAGTGGCACCACCACCATGATCGATTGGCCGGGCGTGGCCAGCGCGCCGACAGCGGCAGTGAGTTTCGTCACCCGCCCATCGACGGTGGCGTGCAATTCAGTGCGGCTGAGGTCGGCGTCAGCGCGATCCTTCTGCGCCTTGCTCTCATCGATCTGGGCGCGAGCCGCTGCCTTCTGCGCAGCCAGCACATCGATCTGCCGTTGCGCAGCAATTTGCGCGGCATTGGCCGCGGCAAATGCTGCCTGCTTGCTATGGAGATCGGACGCCGCCTGCTGCGCACGCTGGACGGTGCCCGCGCCGGTCCGCACCAGATCCTGATAGCGGCGGTTTTCATCTTCGGAGAATTTCAGCGCGGCTTGGGCTTCCGCCACCTGTTTTTCGGCGCGATCGATCTGGGCCTGCTGGGCCGATATCTGCGCGTCGAGATTTTGCAAGGCCGCAGCGGCTTGCCGGACTTGCGCGTCAGCCTGATCGACCGCGGCCTGATAGTCGCGCGGATCTATTTTCGCCAGAAGATCGCCGCGCTTCACGACCTGATTGTCGGTCACGGCGACGTCGACGATGCTGCCCGTCACCTGCGGGCTCACCAGCACCGGCCGCGCATCGATGAAGGCATCGTCGCTGCTCTCGTAATGACGGGCGTGAAGATACCAGAGAATCCCGGCAACGACCGCGAGCACGGCCAACCCGAGACAGACGATTGCCAGGATCGGATGATTGCGAACGGCGCTGCGGATACCCGATTGCCGAGAAGCCTCGTCTGATGTGCCGTCCGGTGCCTTGGCCGGCTTGTCGCGATCGACCGCGGGCTGTTGTCGCTCTGATCGTGCGTTGGCGCCGTCGGCGGGCGAGGAAACGTCCTGTCTGGTTGACCTCCGATCTGCGCGACCCGAGCCCGCTTCTGCTGTCATGTCCGCCATATCGCGCGGCCTCGTTCGCGCCCCCTTATCGCGATTGACCCAAAGTGATAAACGGCCCTTGCGAAAACTTGTTCCGGCGCCGGCGCCGCGGTCTTCCGTTCCTGTTCAATCCATGAACGGCGCGGGACGCGTGAGCGCCGCATCGCGCCTGGCTTCCGATACGGCGCTGCAAAGCATGGCCGAAGGACCGTGAACGAGATACCTCAAAAGCGAGGTTTGCGAACGATGTGGAGATAGCTCGGATCGAACTCGCCCAAGTCTTGCAGGGCGGCCCAGTCGAAGACCGTTAGTTCCCCTCCCTTAAAGTTTGCCGCGTTGGTCTCCCGCAGATTCAGCAATGCGCGATTGACCGTCGCAAGCGACATGGCGAGCGTCTCTCCAAGCTGGTTCAAACCAATTGGAACGTCCAACGTGTTTCTGCGTGTGAGGCCCGAGGCTTTCGCGCGGTAAAACAGCTCACAGAAAAAATGCGCCAGCCGCGCTAAAGTCGAGCGCGCGCTATTATTGGTGATCGCCTCGCGGAATATTGCGGAATCGATGAGAGTTTCGCGCCAAACAGCGAAGCCGATCGTGGGCCGCGCATGAAACACGCGCATCAATTCGCTATGGGGTATCGAAGCCACCATCGCATGGTCCATCGCGCACAACCCGTGATCCATCTTTTCTATGAACAACATTTGAGCGTCCGGGACGTCGCCCTTCAGATGATATGAAAGATATTGCCGTCGGCCGTTTGGCATCAGGTGATAGCGCGCAAGCATTCCATGCAGGACCAGCGCGGACGCTTTCGTGGTGTCGCCCTGGCGGATCAAATCTTCATTCGGACCCAGATGGCGCACGGCATAATTGATCGTCTCAATGCCCGTCATGTCATCGGCCGTTAGCTTTGAATGCTCTTTCAGTTTGTTGACCAGGGTTTGATGCACATTGTCCACGGCAATCTCCCGAAGTTGCAAAGCGTCTCAAACGATACGGCTCGCGAGATATTTGGAACTAAACTTCGGAAGTTGGGGAGAGGTTGCTATCGATCGTAGCTGTCCGCTGGCGCCTTCACCTGGAACTCCTTGGAGCCGAAAGTGCCAAAGGCGCTTAGCGGGAAAATCTGCGATAAATGCGGGAAAACGATCGCGCCGCTTGCGGGAAGGCGGCCCCGCGCACTGCTGTGCCGTGACTGCGACAGAGCTGACCCGTTCAGTGATAAGGTAGTTTCCGGGTGGCTCAGGGGTGAACTGGGCCGCAAGCCTGAGGCTTCGGATGACCGTTGAGCAATTGCAAGAGATCTTGAATCGACTCGAGCCCGCCCGATTTCAATCCCGGCAGCTCAGCGCATTCAGCCGCTTATGCAGAAATGCCAGCACCATAACCTCATCGGTGGAGAGTTTCGCGTAGTGGCGTTTGAATTTCTGAGCGATCTTCGCGTCTATCATCTTGACGAAATCGCCAGACATATAGGCGCTTAGTATTTCCGGATGCACATAGCTTTTGCGACATATGGCGGGCGTGTTGCCAAGCTGCTTGGCGACCTTCTCGATTGCAGCGACCACATTCCGTTTCGCCTCGGCCTGGCTGTCGTATGTCTTGAACTCCGCCAGTGCGAGCGCCGCCAGCACTGTAGCCGCCCAGGTTCTAAAATCCTTGGCGCTGAAATCCTGCCGCGTGATTTCCTTGATGTAGTCGTTGACGTCGCCGGAACCGACGGTGCGCGATTTTCCGTCGTCGTCCAAATATTTGAAGAGCTCGTGTCCTGGAATTTCCGCGCAGCGCTTCACGATGGCGGCAATACGCCGGTCCTCGACCCGAAGCTTCCACTGCTTGCCTGACTTGCCCGTAAACTCGAAGCGCAGGACACCGCGCCCGATCGCGACGTGCTTGCGCCGCATGGTGGTCAGCCCATAGGACTTATTTGTCCGCGCGTATTCCGCGTTGCCGACCCTTATCAGGGTCTTCTCCAGCAGACTTACGATCGTCGCCAGAACCTTCTCGCGAGACAGGCCGTCACGCTTCAGGTCGGACGCCACGCGCGCGCGCAACGCGGGCAGCGCTGCCGCGAACTGAATGATGTGCTCGTACTTGTTCTGATCCCGCAGTTCGCACCATTTCGGATGGTAACGATACTGCTTGCGTCCGCGCGCATCGACACCGGTGGCCTGAATGTGGCCGTCAGGCGAGGGGCAGATCCAGACGAATTCATATGCCGGCGGGATACCGATCGACTTGATGCGACGGATCACGGCGGCATCGGTAATGCGCTTGCCGTCTTTGTCGTAATAGCTGAACGACGTGCCCGCCCGCCTGCGCCGGTATCCCGGCGCCGAGTCACTCACATATCGCAGACCTTCCTCGGCGATTACGGAGGCGACTTCCGCCGAACGAGCCTCCTCGTCTTTGCCGTTCTGCCGGAGCATCCTTCGTTTCCCCGCGGAAGCCCCGACGCACCGATGACTTCACCGGAAAACATAAAGGCGAATGCACCCATTGGTTCCATCCGCGAGGCGTAGGGAGAAGGGGCCGGCTATTGGTCCGTTGTTTCCAAGGCGCTTCCGTTCGCGACCGACATCCCTCGCCTGCTCCTCGAACCCGAGACCCGCCTAAGCGGGCCGAACACCTTCCCGAACCGACCGAGGCTGCCTTTAAAGCCCTTCGACGAGGGGCGGCCCGCGATCGGGGGAGACGCGAATTCGGGGTTTGCCCCCTAGCCGTGTCGAGCTCGCGGGGCTAAATGCCAAGAATCCGAGAATCCAGGGCGAATTAGGGCTACCGGCGTCCCTTTTTTTGCTAAACCCGGCCGCGAGTCAGGAGTCCAATGTTATGGCAGTATCCGAAATCATGCTTGCGGCCAGGCTGAACGATCAGGCCGAGATCTTTAAGGAAGAGGGGCGTTACGCCGAGGCCGAGCCGCTGTACAGACAGGCGTTGGCCATCTGCGCGAAAACGCGCGGGCTCGAGCATCCCTCTGTCGCGCTCGGGCTGACCGATCTGGCCGAACTCTACACCCTGCAGGGCCGCTATGCCGAAGCCGAGCCGCTCTGCAAGCGGGCGCTGGCGACCTGGAGAAAGTCCCTCGGGCCCGATCACCCCGATCTCGTGCAGTCGCTGAACAGTCTGGCCCACGTATACAGGGCACAGGGCCGCCACGCCGAGGCCGAACCGCTCTACAAGCGCGCGGTCGCCATCTTCGAGAAAACGCTCGGCGCCCATCATCCTTCCGTCGCGTCGGCGCTGGACAATCTGGCCTCGTCGTACAAGGACGAGGCCCGCTACGACGAAGCCGAGTCGCTCTACAAGCAGGCACTGGCGATCCGGGAGAAGGCGCTCCCTCCCGATCACCCTGATGTCGCGCAGTCGCGGACCAATCTGGCCGACCTGGACAGCGCCCGGAAGAGCGCCGCAGCCGGACCCGAATAATCCCATTGCGAGAACTCCTGAGGAAATCGATTACGGCTTGTAAAAGATTACGGCTTGTAAAAGATGGTGGCGACGGTGCGCCACCACCGCCCTTCCCGATCACTCTCGAGACTGGCAATGGCCTCGATCCCGCGGGCGTGGAGGAGTGTCCCGTAACAAGAATGACTTTTGGGTAATCGCAAATCACCGTGTCCGTCGAGTTGTCGCCAGGCTCGACAGGAACATTGTCGTCTTGCGTCGAGTTCTATCAGTTGCCTAAGCGCGTTGCCGTAGCAGCGCCGCTGAGAATGACAAGCTGATAGGAGTTTCCCAAAATGTCCGAAAACACTAACGGGACCGTGAATTATAGCGTGCGCGAAGCCGTGGGAGTTTTTTCCGACGTCGAGGCGCTGGAAGCCGCAGTTGACGAACTCGAGGTCTCAGGTTTCGACAGAGCGACGATTTCCGTGCTCGCAAGCGACAAGACGATCAAGGAGCGAATGGGGCCCCTTCATCACACTCTCGTCGAGATCGAGGACGATCGGCAGGCGCCGGGGACTGCCTTTGTCGAAAAGGATTCCCGTGTCGAAGGCGAAGCGGCGGCCGTAGGTATTCCCTTCTATATCGGCTGCGTCGCGGCCGCGGCAGTAGCTGCCGGCACCGGTGGTCTGGCCGTGCCGACAATCGGTGCGATAATCGCCGGCGGCGCGGCGGGAGGCGGACTGGGCGCTCTTCTGGCGAGAGCGATAGCGCACCGCCACAGCGAAAGCGTTTCACAACAACTTTCGCGAGGCGGAATAGTCGTCTGGGTGAGTGTGCGGGACGCCACCGCGGAGGATCTCGCCGTCCAGATATTGACGAAGGCCGGTGCACGGGACGTCCATGTGCATGAGATACAGCGCGAATGGACGTTAAAGGACCGACCTTTATCCGAGATACAGCCCGATCCGCTGCTCCGCATCTAAGCAAGCGTGAGTTGACGATAAAGCGTTTCAACCCCGGGCCGTTTAACTCGAGACGCTTCAGGCGGTCGCGCACGTTCGCATACGAAAAAGCTTGATTTGCAGCTCTCGCCTCCTGCTCATTTGAGCGGTAGCTTGGACAGCGCCGATTCGATGACCCCCGAGGCCGAGACACATGACCATTCGCCTGCACCGTGGCGACCTGCCGGACCAGGACCTGGCGCGCTACACCCGTTCAGCCGCGATCGACACCGAGACCATGGGCCTCAATCCGCATCGCGACCGCCTGTGCGTGGTGCAGATGTCGCCGGGCGACGGCACCGCCGACGTGGTCCAGATCGCCGCCGGCCAGCATGACGCGCCGAACCTGAAAAAACTGCTGGGCAATCCCGGCATCGTCAAGATCTTTCACTTCGCGCGCTTCGATCTCGCCGCGCTGTTCAACGCGCTTGGCGTCATGCCGCAGCCGGTCTATTGCACCAAGATCGCCTCGCGGCTGACCCGCACCTACACCGACCGGCATGGCTTGAAAGATCTGGTGCGCGAACTGCTCAATGTCGATCTGTCCAAGCAACAGCAATCGAGCGACTGGGGATCACAGACGCTGAGTGATGCGCAGCTCGCCTATGCAGCCTCCGACGTGTTGCATCTGCATGCCCTGCGCGACAAGCTCGACGCCATGCTGGCGCGCGAGGATCGCGACAAGCTGGCGCACGCGTGTTTCGAATTCCTGCCGACGCGAGCCAGACTCGATCTCTCCGGATGGAGGGACGAGGACATTTTTGCGCATTCATGAACAGGCATGATCCGGTCTGCCGGGGGCGGCCCGCCCGGACCGGACCGGCTGCGACATGAACAATCCGCCCCGTTTCGGTCACACTCCTCGTTCTCGGTGGCGCCGGATTTGCGGTGTCGTCACGGCGAATTGAGCGCTGCGTCAGGTGTCGTGGGTCCTGCGAACTCATAAGACCGGCGCGAGGTGCATCGTCTTGCGATGTCCGGGCTGCCAAACCCCGCGGTTCGGGGTAGAATGGTCGGAGTGCGATCCCGACTGCGTCGATCCGACTCAAACACTGTTTTTTGATTGAGTATGATCCGATCCGAAAACCGGCTTTCACTTTTCGGGACCATGTTTTGAAACAGACGCCTGGAGCAGCGGTGTATCCGGTTCAGAAACCTACCCATCAGGCCGGGCTGGAAGCGCGTTTCGCCCGCGCGGCGCGCCACAGCCGCATGGTGCGGGCGTTGCGGATCGCGGTGCCGGCCGTGGTCGGACTCGTCATGACCGGACTGATCGCGATCGCGGTCTTCAATCCCTTTCGTGCGCTGGCCAAGCTGCCGCTCGACACCGACAATCTGGTGGTCTCCGGCACCAAGATCACGATGGAGTCGCCGCACCTGTCAGGCTTCACACCGGACAAGCGGCCCTACGAGATGCGCGCCACGACTGCGACGCAGGACATCACCGATCCCGATCATGTCGAACTGCATGCCTTGCGCGCCAAGGTGCTGATGGAAGACCGCACGACGGTGACGCTGGATTCCCGCACCGGGCTGTTCGACACGAAAACGCAGATCCTCGATCTGCACAAGGATATCCTCATGCAATCTTCGACGGGATACGAGGCGCGGCTGAACCACGCGCTGGTGGATATGGGCCGCGGCACCGTCACGTCGGACCAGCCTGTCGACGTCAAATTGCTGAACGGGACGCTGACCGCCGACACCATGAAGGTTTCCGAAAAGGGCGACGTGGTGCGATTCGAAAACAATGTCGTGATGCATCTGATCATGGACCGCCCTGTCGCGACCGCGGACGCGGCCCCGGAGGAGACGCTGCCGCCGGCACCCGCGGCAGAGGGCGCGCGCAGTCCCTCACGTAAACGCGGCAATACGAAATGATTCTGGCCATGCAAAGCCGTGTTCTTCCGCTGGCGACCCGGCTCGCCTGCCTGCTGTGCAGCGGACTGATCGCCTTCGCAGTGATGACGGCCGGCGAAGCGGCCGGGCAAAGCTCGATGCAGGGCGTTCCCAATGCGATGCAGGGCTTTTCCCAGAATCGCGATCAGCCGATCCAGATCGAGGCCGCCGCGCTGGAGATGCGCGACAAGAAGAAGGAGGCGACCTTCTCCGGAAACGTCAAGGTGGTGCAGGGCGACACCACGATGACGTCGAGGACCCTCGTGGTCTATTATGAGAGCGGCAAATCGGCCAATGCGAGGAGCAATGCGCCGGCGAAGACGACGATGGCCGCGGCGACGCCGGGTCCATCGGGCGCATCCTCCATCAAGCGGCTGGAGGCCAAGGGCAACGTGGTGGTGACGCAGAAGGATCAGGTCGTGACCGGCGAGACCGCTGTGTTCGACACCAAGACCAATCTGGTCACCATGCTCGGCGGGGTCGTTCTGACCCAGGGCAAGAACGTGCTGCGCGGCGACAGGCTGATCGTCGACATGACCACCGGCGTGTCGCGCGTCGAATCGAACAATGGACGGGTGCAGGGCCTTTTTCAGTCGTCCGGGCAGGGAGGGCCGTTGGCCGGACCGATGCCGCTTTCCGGATCCACACAAAAACCTAAATGATTTCAGCTAATTGTCGAAGCGCAGGGCGGCAGGAGTTGAACCCGCGGCGGTCCGTCGGTATCTACCGCGAACCGTTTTGAGGCGGCGGTGCAGTCGGGTATTGAGGGCCGCGACCGTTTCCTCATTCATGGTGAGGCGACGAATCAGGCACGCTGCGGGTGCGGGCGAACGACCGTGAGAGGCTGAGCAAGCGCCCATGGTGGACATCTTCAACGTGTTCCGCAAACGGCCGCAAAAACGCGGACCGCAAGCGTTTGCGCGAAACCAGCCCGACATCACGGCGCTCGGAGACGACGATAGGGTCGGCGAGATGCTGACCAATCCGGTGCGCGACGCACCGCCGATTGCCCGCGCGGCTCCCCGCGACGTTCCTCCGGCCCGGCCCGTCCCGCGAGCCCGGCCCCCGGTCCGCTCCGCGCCGGGAGCCCCTCGTCCACATGCCTCCTCCAACGGCGCGGCCGCTCCACGAATGGCCCAGCGTCCCGGCTACCTCGCCGTTCACGGCGTGGAAAAAAGTTTCGGCTCGCGCCAGGTGGTGCACGGCGTCAGCATCTATGTCCGTCGCGGCGAGGCGGTCGGCCTGCTGGGTCCGAACGGCGCCGGCAAGACCACCGTGTTCTACATGATCACCGGTCTTATTCCTGCCGATCGCGGCACGATCGAACTCGACGGTCACGACGTGACGAAGCTGCCGATGTATCAGCGGGCGCGGCTCGGCATCGGCTATCTGCCGCAGGAAGCCTCGATCTTCCGCGGCCTCAGCGTCGAACAGAATATCCGCGCGGTGCTCGAGGTCGTCGAGCCCAGCAAGAAGAAGCGCGAGGCCGAGCTCGATGCGCTGCTCGAGGAATTCAACATCAGCCGCTTGCGCAAGTCGCCCTCGATCGCGCTCTCCGGCGGCGAGCGGCGGCGCGTGGAAATCGCGCGCGCACTGGCGACGCGTCCGAACTACATGCTGCTCGACGAGCCGTTCGCCGGCATCGACCCGATCGCGGTCGGCGATATCCAGGATCTCGTGCGCCACCTGACCAATCGCGGCATCGGCGTGCTGATCACCGACCACAACGTTCGCGAAACGCTCGGCCTCACCGACCGCGCCTATATCGTTTACGCCGGCGAAATCCTGACCGAGGGCACTCCCGACGCGATCGTCAACGATCCCGACGTGCGTCGTCTCTATCTTGGCGAGGAATTCCGGCTTTAGAGCGTTCTCGCTATTGCCCGCCGGCTACTCGTCGTCATCATAACTGCGATAGAAACCGGGACCCGGCGCGACATAGTGCGGACGATGGTAGCGGTATTCGCCGCTGTCATCCTCATCATCGTCATCATGCCAGGATTCGACGTAACGCTGCGCGCGCGTGCGGTAGCAATTCCCGTCATCATCGCAAACCATACGAGTCGGAGCGACCGGCGCGACCTGCGGGGGCTCCCCGGCGTAGGAGAAGTCGGCGGCGGACGCCCGGAACGCGACCAGCAAACTCGCGGCCGCAACAAGAAGGCTCATTCTGAACATGTGTATTTTCTCGTGGTGCGTGAAGAGAACCGCCAAATCGAAGTCATCGAGCCCGGCTTCCGACTCCATCGGAAGCCGAACAGTTCTGGCGGCGGAACTGGTGCGTCGAAGCTGACGCGTGTCGGTGGCCAAATTTGGAACCTGGTCGGGCTTCTCGGAGGCGTGACGACCGTCGTCTCGCCGCATTCTTCGGTCTTCCTCGCGGGCAATACGGGGAGCGCAAAAATGAAAATCATGAAAGTCGTCGCCGCGGCCGCTTTGGCGTTGCCGCTCTTATCCTCGGCGCTACAGGCGCAGGAACGCGCCGGCGACGCTGCGCTGGGTGCGCTGTCGGGCGCGGTGGTGCTGGGTCCGGTCGGGGCGCTGGCCGGCGCTGTGGTCGGCTATACCGCCGGCCCGAAAATCGCTCGTTCATGGGGACTGCGTCACTCATCACGACGACCGCACCAGCGATCAGCCAGACGATCGCCGCGACGGCTGACGGCCGCGAATGATACGCGCCGCGCGGCGGGCATACAGACAACAGGCCCCAAACCAGCGGCGGCCGCTGCGCCACGCGCCGTCAACCTTGCGCCGGCGATGCCTCCGGTGCAGGCCTTGGATTGACGCCTTCCTGAGGGCCTTCTGGATTCTTGGCCTGGATTGAGTCGCCCGAATCAATCCCTGCGCGGATTACGACGGCCGCGCTGCCAGCGCATTTTGAGCAGCCGCGTCGATCCGACGTGGCTCGCGAAGAAAACGCGCCAGATTGGAATCATGATGCTCGCTCCTGATTCCGTCGGAGTCGGATTTCGCCACCGTCAAGGCGTATACATCTGGCCGCAAAAAAGTTAAGCAAGAATCGGACCAATTTTTGGACCGGTCTTGGCATGGCGCTGACGCAGAGACTCGAATTCCGACAGTCCCAGTCGCTGGTGATGACGCCGCAGCTCATGCAGGCGATCAAGCTGCTGCAACTGTCGAATCTCGACCTTGCCGCATTCGTCGAGAGCGAGCTGGAACGCAACCCGCTGCTGGAGCGCGCCGGCGACGACGGTCCTGATTCAGCGGCGGCGGACTCCGCACCCTCCGAAGCCGCCACCGGCTTTTCAGACAGCGAAGCCGCGGCGTTCGGGGAAGACGCCGCGGGCGATCGTCCCGGCGGCCAGGATTCCGAATCCGCGTCTGAGGAGTGGATGAACCGCGATCTCGGCAGCCGCACCGAGATCGAGCAGACCTTCGACAGCGGCCTCGAAAACGTCTTTCCGGAGGAACCGGCCGAGACCGCGGCGCGGACCGCACAGGATTCCGCACCGACCGCGTTCACCGAATGGGGCGGCGGCGCCTCGAGCGACGACAGCTACAATCTCGAAGCCTTCGTCGCCGCTGAAGTAACGCTTGCCGAATATCTCGCCGAACAGCTCGCGGTCGCGGTCACGGAGCCGGCGCAGCGCATGATCGGACAATATCTGATCGACCTCGTCGACGAAGCCGGTTACCTGCCCCCTGATCTCGGCGAAGCCGGCGACAAGCTCGGTGCCGCCGAACGTGATGTCGCTGCCGTGCTGGCAGTGCTTCAGAGCTTCGATCCGCCCGGGATTTGCGCCCGCAGCCTAAGCGAATGCCTTGCGATCCAGTTGCGCGAAAAGGACCGCTACGATCCGGCGATGCAGGCGCTGATCGAGCATCTCGACGTGCTGGCGAAGCGCGATTTCGCAGCCTTGCGCAGGATCTGCGGCGTCGATGACGAAGACCTTGCCGGGATGATCGGAGAAATTCGTCATCTCGATCCCAAGCCCGGATTGAAATTCGGCGCCACGCGCACGCAGACCGTGGTGCCGGATGTGTACGTCCGGCCCGGCCCCGACGGCGGCTGGCTCGTGGAACTCAACAGCGATACGCTGCCGCGCGTGCTGGTCAACCAGAGCTACTATGCGGAACTGTCGAAGACGATCCGCACGGACGGCGACAGGACCTATTTCACCGATTGCCTGCAGAACGCGACCTGGCTGGTCCGTGCGCTCGATCAACGCGCCCGCACCATTCTCAAGGTCGCGACCGAGATCGTGCGCCAGCAGGACGGCTTTTTCACGCACGGCATCGCACGCCTGAGGCCGCTCAATCTCAAGGCCGTGGCGGATGCGATCCAGATGCACGAGTCCACGGTGTCGCGCGTCACCGCCAACAAATACATGGCGACGAATCGCGGCATCTTCGAGCTGAAGTACTTCTTCACAGCGTCGATCGCCTCAGCCGACGGTGGCGACGCCCATTCGGCGGAGGCCGTCCGTCATCACATCAGGCGGTTGATCGAGGCGGAGGATCCGGCGGCCGTCCTGTCCGACGACACCATCGTGGAACAATTGCGCGAAGCCGGCATCGATATCGCCCGGCGCACCGTCGCGAAATATCGCGAGGCCCTGCGAATTCCATCCTCGGTGCAACGCCGCCGCGACAAGCAGAACCTGCCCGGCAAGCCGGGGACGGCGGCGGCGCCCCCGGCCGATCGTTCCAGCGACGCCACACCGGCTTGATTGCGCGCCCGCCACGCCCGATAATCCATTCCTACTCATGATGGACGAGGCGTGCCATGACACTTCGAATCTCGGGCAAGAGCATCAATGTCGGCGAGGCGCTGCGCGGGCGCCTCAGCGGTCGCACCGACGAAGTTCTCCGAAAATATTTTGACGGAAAGTATTCGGGTCACATCACGCTGAGCAAGGATGGTTTCGGGTTCCGTACCGACTGTGCGCTGCATCTGGATTCCGGAGTGACGCTCGAAGCCGAATCCAACGCCGCGGATGCCTATATGAGCGCCGATCAGGCGCTGCTGCAGATCGAGAAGCGGTTGCGCCGCTACAAGAGCCGCCTCAAGGATCGCTCGGCCCGCAAGGCGCATGCCGCGGCGGAAGCCATCGCCGACCTCGACGCGCCGAGCTACGTCATCGAGGCGCCCGCCGTGGACGGCGAAGACGAGGTTACCGCTTTCAATCCGGTCATCATCGCGGAAGCCACGACCTCGCTCAGGCGGCTCTCGGTCAGCGAGGCGGTGATGGAGCTCGATTTCACCGGCGTGCCCGTGCTGGTTTTCCAGCACGGCTCCAGCGGCCGCGTCAACGTGATCTATCGCAGGCCAGACGGCAATGTGGGCTGGATCGACCCGCCGGCGGTCAACGGCACGGCGTGACTTGCCGCAATTGACCCCGGGAGGCCGCTTCCGGAGCGGGGTGAGTGTGCGGTGGTTTCCCGCCCGCATCCCGCTCGAAATATTAGAATCGATCGCATCCACGATTTTGGATCGATTCGATCCAAAATCATCGTGATCTCGGATCCGCGGCCCCTCGGGATCGGTTTTCCACCGGGCGGAGGCGAAAGTTCAGGAATTGGCATCGGGCTCGCGTTAGACTATAAGGCCGGTCACCCGGCCGGAGGGCCGCGAACCATGTGCGTTCGCCCTGATGTGGGCTCACGCTGTTGCTGCTTGTCTGACGTGTCTTTCGCAACCTGACGGCAAAACTCACCTCGGAACGTCATATGATGATTACCGACCTGGTCGCACCCGAGGCGATCATTCCTGCGTTGAAAGTCAACAGCAAGAAACAGGCGCTGCAGGAACTGGCCGCGCGCGCTTCTGAATTGACGGGACAGAACGACCGCGCGATTTTTGAGGTCCTGTTGCGGCGTGAGAAGCTCGGAACCACGGCGGTCGGCTACGGCGTCGCGATTCCGCACGGCAAGCTGCAGAAACTCGACAAGATATTCGGCCTGTTCGCACGGCTCGACCGTCCGATCGATTTCGAGGCGATGGATGGCCAGCCGGTCGATCTGATTTTCCTGCTGCTGGCGCCCGAAGGCGCCGGCGCGGATCACCTGAAGGCTTTGGCGCGAATCGCCCGGCTGCTCCGCGATCAGGACATCGCCAACAAGCTGCGCGCCTCGCGCGATGCAGAGGCGATCTATTCGGTGCTGGCGCTGCCGCCGGCGACGGTCCCCTAAGCGGTTGCGAATCACCCCCGCCAATGGTCCTTTGATTCCAACATTTGCGCCCCTTGTCGGCAGGGCTCTTGCGAATGATGGAATCAAAGGACCATTGGCGAATCATGAACTTCCTGTTGAGTCCTGGATTTGACATTCGCTTCACGAACTTGCGGCGCAACGGGCAGCGGGTGTCAAATCCATTCCGCTGGAGTGATTCTTGATTTAACGGAACGGATCCTCGCGGCATTGTGCTCTCCCCGAACAGGAGAGATGACGGGTCACTTGTCGTGATTTGCACAAGCATGGACCGACAAGAACCGCGACCGTTCGACATCCATCCGGAGCCATGATGCCGCCCGCAAAATCCATCCTGCTGATCTGCGCTTTCGTTCTTTCCGTCGTGGTGCCAGCCGGCGCAGCGGACCCGAGGCTTCTTGCAAGCCTCGGCAAGCTCGATCCGCAAACACGGCTGGAACAGGTCTGCGATCTCGCGGCCGTCAACCACATCGGCGTGAACGGAAAGCTTCCGAAACCCGATCGCGCCAAATCCAACGTCATTACTCCGCCACGACATCACGGCGACACGATCGAAGGCACCGGCGGCGCATTCCGCAGCGGCGGAAAATGGTACGCGTTCTCGTTCAAGTGCAAGACGTCGTCCGACCATCTCAACGTGTTGTCGTTCACCTATCACGTCGGCGCGGTGATCCCGAAGTCGAAGTGGCCGGAATACGGGTTGTGGGATTGAAAGGATGTCTTTGTCTCAGCCTGACCTGAATTGTCCCAGCGGACCGTCCTCACGCATTGTGACAAAGGCAAGGTAACGCCGCTCGACGTCCGCGAGGTCCTGGGGCATGTGAACATTCCGCCTGGCGGCGCCGACCACAAGATTGGCATGACGCTGCAGCGAGCCCATGCGGAGATGATCTCGCTCCGAACTGACGACCGACGTCAGCACCTCCAGCATCCGGATCAGCACGGCCGCATTTGACGCAGCCGCCTGACGGATCATGTGAAACATGGCGTCGAGCAATCCATCATACTGAATGGCCGGCACCATCAGCGCCACGCGATCGTCGCGCAGGTGAACGCCGTTCGGAAGATGAAGTGGCACAATATCGCAGAGTCCTGCGCCGAGCCGGTCCAGCACGCTCATCGCGGTATGTGGATCGTTGACCCCCGGCGACAGTGCGCGGACCGCGACCTCCACCAGTTGCCGGACCGCAAATTCGAGATCGGCCGAACTGACTCGCTGCGGACCGAGCGCAGTCGCGTTGCGAATCGCGGCATCGGCGCCTTCCACCGGAGGCATCATCACCGCGATCGGCGCGCCGGGAAAGACGTAGTGGCCCGGTCTGACGAGCAAGCGAAGGCTCGTGTTGTGTTCAGCCGCCCAGTTGGCCAAGCCTGTTTCATCAAGTTGTTGCAGGTATCCGCGACGCGTATCGGTGACCGGCGTGGCATCCGACCAGAAACTGTCCGGCGACGGTTCAGGTTGTCGCTTCTCGGTGGTCAGCCGCCGGAACGCCGAGCCGAGGTCCTCGCTGACAAGTCCGATGACTGTATCGACATTGATGCGGCTGGCCATGTGGCCAACAAAATAAACCAGCGTGACGACGCATCCGAAAGCCAGAACGATGCCGACGCTGAGAGCGAGATGCGGGACGAACGCTCCCTCGTCATGGGTGCGAACGCTGCGCAACACGACGAGTGCATAGGAGAATGTGCCGAGAAAGGCGCCGAGCGTAATCTGGTTGCCGCGGTCGCGAATGAAGTTGCGCAGCAGACGCGGACCCATCTGGCCAGCAGCCAGAGACAGTGCCGCGATGGTGATCGAAAACACCGTGCCGGCTACACCGATCGTGGAGGACGCGACAGCACCGAGCAAGGTCCGTGCACCCGTCGCACCGCCATCGTAAAGCCAGTTCTGAAGCAGCCAGGGCGGAACGATTCCACTACGGTCGAACGCCACTAATCCGAGCGCCGCAAGCACGCCCGCAAATACCATTAAGGCCGGCAGCAGCCAGAAGGTATCGCCAAGATCGTTCAGAAATTTTCGGATTCGGGCGGTCATTGTGCGGCCTCCCCTCGGACCACGCGGAGTTAGCGACACAGACCCGACGTCTGCCCCTGTAACGCACCCTTTAACGCATCAGTTGGACCATTGGTTGCCGACAGGAGGCGCGCTCAGTCCTTCACCACCCGCACGGCGCCGAGTGCGGCGCTGGTGGCATGCGCGGCATAGGCTTTCAGCGCCGCCGTCACGCGGCGCTTGCGTGGCGCGGGCTTCCACGCCTTGTCGCCCTTCGCCTCCATCGCCGCGCGGCGGCGCTCGATCTCGGCATCGTCGACCGCAAGATGCACCTTGCGATTGGGAATATCGAACTCGATCGTATCGCCTTCCTCGACAAGACCGATCGCGCCGCCCTCCGCCGCTTCTGGCGACGCGTGGCCGACCGACAGGCCGGCGGTGCCGCCGGAGAAACGGCCGTCGGTGATCAGCGCGCACTGCTTGCCGAGACCTTTCGATTTCAGATAGCTGGTCGGATACAGCATCTCCTGCATGCCGGGCCCGCCGCGCGGGCCTTCGTAACGGATGACGACGACGTCGCCTGCCTTGATCTTGTTGGTGAGAATGGCGTCCACCGCGGCGTCCTGGCTTTCGAAGATCCGCGCGGGGCCCGAGAACTTCAGGATGCTGTCGTCGACGCCGGCGGTCTTCACGATGCAGCCGTCGCGCGCGATGTTGCCGTAGAGCACCGCAAGACCGCCGTCCTTCGAGAAGGCGTGTTCGGCATCGCGGATGCAGCCATTTGAACGATCGGCGTCGAGTTCCTCGTACCGCCTGTCCTGGCTGAACGCGACCTCGGTGCGCACGCCGCCCGGCGCGGCCAGATAGAAATTGCGAACGCTATCGCTTTTCGTCCGCTTGATGTCCCAGCGTTCCAGCGCGTCGTTCAGCGAGGCGCTGTGAACCGTCGGCAGGCTGCTATCGATCAGGCCGGCGCGATCGAGTTCGCCGAGGATGCCCATGATGCCGCCGGCGCGATGCACGTCTTCCAGATGCACATCCGCCACCGAAGGCGCGACCTTGCACAGCACCGGCACGCGACGCGACAGCCGATCGATGTCCTTCATCGTGAACGGCACTTCGCCTTCGTAAGCCGCCGCGAGCAGATGCAGCACGGTGTTGGTGGAACCGCCCATCGAGATGTCGAGCGTCATCGCGTTCTCGAACGCCTTGAAGCTCGCGATCGCGCGCGGCAGCGCGCTGCCGTCGTCCTGCTCGTAGTACCGCCGCGCCAGATCGACGATCAGGTGGCCGGCCTCGATGAACAGGCCCTTGCGGTCGGCATGAGTGGCAAGCACCGAGCCGTTGCCCGGCAATGCGAGGCCGAGCGCCTCGGTCAGGCAGTTCATCGAATTGGCGGTGAACATGCCCGAACACGAGCCGCAGGTCGGACACGCGGAGCGTTCGATCACCTCGACCTCGGCGTCGGTCACCTTGTCGTCTGCGGCGGCGATCATGGCGTCGATCAAATCGATCGACCTGACCTTGCCGTTGAGATTGACCTTGCCGGATTCCATCGGACCGCCGGAGACGAACACCGACGGAATGTTGAGGCGCAGCGACGCCATCAGCATGCCGGGCGTGATCTTGTCGCAATTGGAGATGCAGACCATGGCGTCGGCGCAATGCGCGTTGACCATGTATTCGACGCTGTCGGCGATGATCTCGCGCGAGGGCAGGCTGTAGAGCATGCCGTCGTGGCCCATGGCGATGCCGTCATCGACCGCGATGGTGTTGAACTCCTTGGCGACGCCGCCGGCCTTCTCGATCTCGCGCGCAACAAGCTGGCCGAGGTCCTTGAGGTGAACGTGGCCGGGCACGAACTGGGTGAAAGAGTTGACCACGGCGATGATCGGCTTGCCGAAATCCTCGTTCTTCATGCCGGTGGCGCGCCACAGTCCGCGGGCGCCGGCCATGTTGCGGCCGTGGGTGGAGGTTCGCGAGCGATAGGCGGGCATGGGTTTTTTCCCGGACGTTCAACAGTTTGGCGGGACCATACAGCCCCCGCCGGAGGCCGCAAACAGAAAAGCGGCTGCGCTCAACGCGCCGCCGCTTTCCGCTAACTCGTTGCTCCGCGCCGGCGGCGCAGGATCAGTGCACGCTGACGGCCTGCAGCTCGTTGCTCCAGGCGCTCGCGACCGCGGCCTCGCGCGAATCGGTGAGCATGATGGGCGTGCCGTCGGCGGCATGCAGCGCGAACAGCATGAGGCCTGGCGCGATTTTCGGAGCCTGCGGAAACAGTTCCGGCACGTCCTCGGAACGAACCTGTTTCACGTAGGCGATATGGCCTTCGCCGAGCTGCGCCAGCGTCTCGATCGAGACGCTTTCGGGTCGGAATGTGGAACTCACTTCACTCATGGTCTCGACTCCTTCTATAGACTAAGCGGTCGAGTCCGCTACTCGTTGCACTCGGATGCATGTTTTTCACCGGTTATTGCTTTTCCGGGCCATGCATTATTCGTGTTCATTGATCGCGATTGTCTTAACGACCCTTTCAGGTTCCGGCCTGGCCAGATCGATGGACAATAGCCCGTTTTTCAGGTCCGCGCCCAGCACCAACATCCCCTCCGCCAGCACGAAGGTGCGCTGGAAGTGGCGTGCGGCGATGCCGCGATGGATATATTGCCGGGCCTTGTCCTCCTGCTGCCGGCCCCGGATCACAAGCTGATTTTCCTCAATGGTCACATCGAGTTGGTCGCGGGTGAAGCCCGCCACCGCCAGCGTGATCCGCAGGCGCTCCGGCTCGCCGTTGTTACGGTCGCACCGCTCGATGTTGTAGGGAGGATAGCCGTCGGCGCCTTTGACGACGCGGTCGAGCGCACGCTCGATCTCGTCGAATCCCAGGAGGAACGGACTGGACAACGAAGGAACACGAGACATTCACAAAGTCCTCTCGAAGCGACTTTGACGCGCACGACCTTTGTCGGATCATGCGTTGGGGCCCTTGCGGCGCCCCGTGCGACCGTCTGGAGCTTTCCAGCCGGTCAAACCGAATATGGCGATGATTTGCATGCCGTTCAAGATGTCGGGCGCATCGCCAACACTTTGAAATCGGATCAGGAATCAAGCCGCTTGCGGCCGCAGGCGCTGAACAAATGGAGTTTGTCCTGCACTGCAACCGCGCGAACCCGCTCGCCGACCGACGGACCGCCCTGACCGGGAATGCGAACCAGAATCTCGCCGGGAGGCGGTTCGCCCGGCCCTGAGCTCGCTGTCCGCGCGCCGGCCGGCCGGCTGCGGATACCGTAGACATAGGTTTCGGCTCCGACCCGCTCGATCGCCTCGACGGTCAGTTCCAGCGCGACGCCGCCGGCGGGCGCCGGCTGGTCGGAGAGCGCCAGATCTTCCGGCCGGACCCCGAGAATGCCCGCCTGCCCTCCCGCGCCGGCGAGGTTTGCATCGTCGCCCTGCAAGGGAATCAGGTTCATCGGCGGCGCGCCGATGAACGACGCCACGAAGGTGGTGGCGGGCTTCCGGTAGATCTCCAGCGGATTGCCGACCTGCTCGACAAGGCCGCCGTTCATCACCACCAGAACGTCGGCGAGCGTCATCGCCTCGAGCTGGTCGTGGGTCACGTAGAGCGAGGTGGTCTTCAGCCGCCGTTGCAGCCTCCGGATCTCGACCCGCATGGCGATACGCAACTTGGCGTCGAGATTCGACAGTGGCTCGTCGAACAAAAACACCTTCGGCTGCCGCACGATCGCGCGGCCCATGGCGACGCGCTGGCGCTGGCCGCCGGAGAGTTGCTTCGGCTTGCGATCGAGCAGCGAGCCGATCTCGAGAATCTGCGCCGCCTCGCGCACGCGGCTGTCGATCTCCGGCTTGGCCACGCCGCGGTTGCGCAGGCCGTAGGCCATGTTGTTGTAGACGCTCATGTGCGGATAGAGCGCGTAGTTCTGGAACACCATCGCGATGTCGCGGTCGGCCGGCTCGATCTCGTTGACGATGCGGCCGCCGATCTCGATCTCGCCCGAGGTGACGGTCTCCAGGCCCGCCACCATGCGCAGCAGCGTGGACTTGCCGCAGCCGGAAGGGCCGACCAGCACGCACAACTGTCCGTCGCCGACCGCGAGGCTGATGCCCTTGATGGCCTCGACGTTGCCGGCATAGGTCTTGTGGGCGTTGCGGAGAGCGACGTCAGCCATGAGAGATCACTTCTCCGTCTCCACCAGTCCGCGCACGAACAGCTTTTGCATCACGACGACGATGAACACCGGCGGCAGCATCGCGAGCACCGCGGTCGCCATCACCACCGGCCATTCGGTCAGCGCGTCGGAGGTGACGATCATCTTGCGGATGCCGATCTGGATGGTCTGCATGTCGTCGCGGGTCGTGATCAGCAGCGGCCACAAATACTGATTCCAGCCGAGGATGAACAGGATCACGAACAGCGCCGCCATGTTGGTGCGCGACAACGGCAGCAGCGTATCCTTGAAGAAGCGGAACGGTCCCGCGCCGTCGATGCGCGAGGCCTCGAGCAGTTCGTCAGGCACCGTCATGAAGAATTGCCGAAACAACAGCGTCGCGGTGGCCGAGGCGATCAGCGGCAGCGTCAGTCCGGCGTAACTGTCGAGCAGATGCAGGTCTGCTGCGATCTTGTAGGTCGGATAGATGCGGACCTCGACCGGCAGCATCAGCGTGATGAAGATCAGCCAGAAAATCGTCATCCGGAACCGGAAGCGAAAATAGACCACGGCGTAGGCCGAGATGATCGAGATCGCGATCTTTCCCACCGCGATCAACATCGCCATCACGAACGAGTTGAACAGCATCACGAATACGGGCTCGCGCGTGGTGCCGGACGAGCCGATGAACAGCGTCCTGTAAAACGTTTCGAGGAAGTGATCGCCCGGCAGCAGCGACATCTGGCCGTTGGCGATGGTGGCGGTGTCCTGCGTGGTCGCGACGAAGGCGAGATAGACCGGAAAAGCCACGATCAGCACGCCGATGCAAAGCACGACGTGGGGAATGAGGTTGCCGAATTTCTGCCGCTCGATCATCAGGGGCATCCCTCGCGCAAGTTCTCCGTCATGCCCGGCCTTGTGCCGGGTATCCACGTCTTTACGACAGCAAGGCAGGCAAGACGTGGATGGCCGGGACAAGCCCGGCCATGACGATCGTGTTCGAGACACCGCGCCATCAGTAATTCACCTTGCGTTCGACAAAACGGAACTGGATCGCGGTCAGCACGATCACGATGCCCATCAGGATCACGGACTGCGCCGCCGAGCCGCCGAGATTGCCGCCGAGCAGGCCGTCCTCGTAGACCTTGTAGACAAGCGTCTCGGTCGCATTCGCCGGCCCGCCACGCGTCATGGTGTCGATGATGCCGAAAGTATCGAAGAAGGCGTAGACGATGTTGACGACGACGAGGAAGAAGATCGTCGGCGACAGCAGCGGAACGATGATGGTCCAGAATCGTCGCGCCGGTCGCGCGCCGTCGATCGCCGCCGCCTCGATCACGCTCGATGGGATGGCCTGAAGACCGGCGAGAAAAAACAGGAAGTTGTAGGAGATCTGCTTCCATGCCGCCGCGAGGATGATCAGCGCTGCCGCCTGATTGCCGTCGAGCAGAGGATTCCAGTCGACGCCGATGGCGCGCAGTCCATGCGCGATGATGCCGAGCGATGGATTGAGCATGAATACCCAGAGCACGCCGACCACCGGCGGCGAGATCGCATAGGGCCAGATCAGCAGCGTTCGGTAGACGGCGCTGCCGCGCAGCGGCTTGTCGGCCATGACGGCGAGCAGCAGCGCCAGCGACAGCGACGACAGCGCGATCAGGAAGGAAAACACGAAGGTGCGGACGACCGCGTCGAAATAGTCGGGCTGGTTCAATACGTCCCGGTAGTTGTCGAGCCAAACGAAGGCTGTCGACAGTCCGAAAGCGTCCTGCAGCAGGAACGACTGGATGACCGCCTGCACGGCGGGCCAGTAGAAGAAGATCAGCACCACGGCGAGCTGCGGCGCGACCAGAAGATAAGGCAGCAGACGCGAATGAAAGACGGACTGCTTTTGCATCGGCTATCGCCCCCGCATCGCCACTGTTCTCCGCCCCGCTCTTGCGCCGGGGAGGGACACGATACTTCACGCCGAAACGAAGTCGATCAGCGTCCAGGGGACAGGGGCGCCGGCTACTTCGCCACCGTCCGCTCGAACTGGCGCAGCATGACATTGCCGCGCTCCACCGCCGCGTCGAGCGCCTGCTGCGCGGTCTTCTTGCCCGCCAGCGCCTGCTCGATCTCCTCGGCCCAGACGTCGCGCAATTGCACCATGTTGCCGAGCCGCAGCCCGCGGGAATTCTCGGTCGGCTCCTTGTTGGTCAATTCCTTCAACGGCGTTTCGAGATAGGGATGGTCCTTGTAGAAACCCTCCTCCTTGGCCTTGGCATAGGCCGCCTTGGTGATCGGCAGATAACCGGAGGCCTTGTGGATATAGACCTGTCGATCGGTGTCGGAGAGGAAGGCGAGGAACCTGGCGACGCCCTTGTAGACTTCGGGCGATTTGCCGCCCATCACCCATAGCGATGCCCCGCCGATGATCGAATTCTGCGGCGCGTCCTTGACGTCGGGATAGTAGGGCATCGGCGCGTTGGTCCAGTGGAATTTGGCCTGCTTGCTGACATTGCCGAAGAAGCCCGACGAGGTCAGGAAGATCGGACATTCGCCCGACGTGAAGCGCCCCTCGCCGGTGTTGGTCCGGCCGGAATAGTCGTAGGTCTTGTCCTTCTGGAGGTCGATCAGGTTCTGCAGATGGCGCACCTGGAGCGGTCCGTTGAACACCAGCTTGGTGTCGAAACCGTCGAGACCGTTGGCCTTGGTCGCGAGCGGCACATTGTGCCAGGCCGAAAGCTGTTCGAGATTGACCCAGGTCACCCAGGCGTTGGAGAAGCCGCAGGTGGCATAACCGGCCGCTTTCAGTTTCCTGGCGTCGTCGAACACTTCCGGCCAGGTCTTGGGAATCTCGGCAATGTCGGCTTTCTTCAGCGCGTCGAGGTTGACCCACATCACGGTGGATGACGAGTTGAACGGAAACGACAGCATCTCGCCCTTGGAGGTCGAATAGTAGCCGGTGATGGTCGGCAGATAGGCCTTCGGATCGAACTTCTCGCCGGTCTCGGCCATCAGCTTGTAGACCGGCTTCACCGCCCCGGTCGCCACCATCATGGTGGCGGTGCCGACCTCGAACACCTGCAGAATCGCGGGCGCGGTGCCGGCCCGGAATGCCGCGATGCCGGCATTCATGGTGTCGGCGTAGCCACCCTTGTAGGTCGGGACGACCTTGTAGTCGCTCTGCGAGGCATTGAAATCGTTGGCGAGCTTGACGATGACGTCGTTGTTGCCGCCGGTCATGGCGTGCCACCACTGGATTTCCGTCACGGCGTGGGCGGGCGTGGCCAGGGCGAGAACGGCGGCGACCACGGCCGCGCCGGCAAATCGTCGAATACCCATCATTTTCCTCAAGAGTTGGCCGTTATCTTCATTTCGCGCGATACGGCGCTGGATAACCTGCAAACGATCCTGAAAGCGAAAGGAAGGATACCGGGCAAACTGCGTTCAGGGAAAGGTCAAATCCGAGGAACGAAATCGCCCGTATCAAACGGGACTTCTCGTGGCCGGGTTCCATCGCATGATGGCAAGATCGGGTTTAGATGGAATCAGGAAGTCTCCCGCCGGACATTATGGGGCCATCCACGTCCTTGGATGCCAGCAAAAGCGGGGCGCAAAAAGCGGGGCGCAGGTCAGGCGATCTTGAAAAATCGGCCGGACAGTGGTGGAGCCAGGCGGGATCGAACCGCCGACCTCTTGCATGCCATGCAAGCGCTCTCCCAGCTGAGCTATGGCCCCTTGATAGATCCGCACCAAATCAGGGCAGCGCGGTCTAATAAAGACCCTGAACCACAGTTCAGGGCCGATCTCAAGTCTCCTCGTCGTCGCCGACGTCGCCGATGATGTCGGTCACGTCCTCATCGCCCTCTTCCTCGTCGGCGATGAAGGTGGAGTCGTCGTCCTCGTCATCGTCGAGGGTGTCGTCGATCTCGATATCGTCCTCGGATTCGGGAACGACGGCCTTCTTGACCTTGCCGGTGTTCTCCTCGGCGTCGGCCTCCTCCAGCGAAACCATCTCTTCGGCTTCCGCGGGCTCCGGCGCCGTATCGGACGCGGACGCCGCGGCAGCAGCGGCGCGCGCAGCCTCGCCGCGGGTTCGCATCGGCGCCACAACGATCGGCACCACCTCGCCGGTATAGGGGGAGATCACAGGGTTCTTGTTCAGATCGTAGAACTTCTTGCCAGTGGTCGGGCAAATGCGCTTGGTTCCGAGCTCGGATTTGGCCACGTGTGGAATCCCGGGATATTCTTGAAAAGCGGAGCTTCACTTGGCTAGTTGCGACGGCCCTGTCAATAGCGCTTTGCAGACGAGCCGACAGACGTGACGCACGGGCGACCCTGTGATACCAGCCGCCCACAACAGGAACCCGCAATCTTGACTCATTCCGGCCGGCCTACCCCGCTCGAAGCGCGAAAATGCCAGTCGCTGACCGGCCGCGTCCGGGTGCCCGGCGACAAGTCGATCTCCCACCGGTCGTTGATTCTGGGTGCGCTGGCGGTCGGAGAAACCCGGATCTCGGGCCTTCTCGAAGGCGAGGACGTGCTCAACACCGCCAAGGCGATGCGGGCGCTGGGCGCCAGGGTCGAGCGGATGGATGACAAGGGCGGAGCCGTCTGGTCGGTGCGCGGCGCCGGCACCGGCGGGCTCGCGGCGCCCACGGTCCCGCTCGATTTCGGCAATTCCGGCACCGGATGCCGTCTCGTGATGGGCGCGGTCGCCGGTTGTCCGATCACCGCGACCTTCGATGGCGACAGTTCGCTGCGCTCGCGGCCGATGCGGCGCATCCTCGATCCGCTGGAATTGATGGGCGCGCGGGTGGTTTCGCAAAGCGACGGCGGCCGCCTGCCCTTGTCATTGCAGGGCGCGCGCGATCCGCTGCCGATCGTGTACCGCACGCCGGTCGCCTCGGCGCAGATCAAGTCGGCGGTGCTGCTGGCGGGATTGTCCGCGCCGGGTGTCACCACCGTCATCGAGCAAGAGGCCAGCCGCGATCACACCGAGCTGATGCTGGCGCATTTTGGCGCAACCATTGTTTCCGTGCCGGACGGCGCACACGGGCGCAAAATCTCGCTGACCGGACAGCCAGAGTTGCACGGCGCCGAGGTCACGGTGCCGGCCGATCCATCGTCGGCCGCGTTTCCGATCGTCGCCGCGCTGATCACCCCAGGCTCCGACGTCATTCTGACCGACGTCATGACCAACCCGCTGCGAACCGGGCTGTTCGCAACGCTGCGAGAGATGGGCGCCTCGATCGAGGAAAGCGAAACGCGCAGCGATGCCGGCGAACCGATGGCGCAACTGCGCGTGCGCGCCTCGAAGCTGCGCGGCGTCGAGGTTCCGGCTGCGCGAGCGCCATCGATGATCGACGAATATCTCGTGCTCGCGGTCGCGGCTGCGTTTGCGGAGGGCGCTACCGTGATGCGCGGCCTGCAGGAATTGCGCGTCAAGGAATCCGACCGCCTGGAAGCGACCGCCGCCATGCTGCGCGTCAATGGCGTCGCGGTCGAGATCGACGGCGACGACCTGATCGTCGAGGGGCGCGGCCATGTGCCGGGCGGCGGCCTCGTCGCCACCCACATGGATCATCGCATCGCGATGTCGGCGCTGGCGATGGGCTGCGCGTCGGACTTACCGGTCAAGGTCGATGACACCGCCTTCATCGCCACGAGCTTTCCGGATTTCGTGCCAATGATGCGGCGGCTGGGGGCAGACTTCGCATGATCATCGCCATCGACGGCCCTGCGGCTTCGGGAAAAGGCACGCTCGGCAAGCGCCTTGCCGCGCACTATCACTTTCGCCATCTCGATACCGGGGTAATCTATCGCGCGGTCGCAAAAGCCCTGATCGACGCTGGCGCGGATCCGTCCGACGAAGCGCGCGCGGTGGCGGCCGCGCACGAACTCGACCCGGAAAAATTCGGCCATCCGGCCCTGAAAACCCGGGCGATCGGCGAAGCGGCTTCGGTGGTGTCGGCATTTCCACAGGTGCGTGAGGCGCTTCTGACCTTTCAGCGCCAGTTCGCCGCCGAACCGCCAGGCGCGGTGCTCGACGGCCGCGACATCGGGACCGTGATCTGCCCCGACGCCGACGTGAAGATTTTCGTGGTGGCCGATCCCATCATACGCGCCCGCCGGCGCACGCTGGAGGCGCGCTCGCGCGGCGAGGATGTCGACGAGGCGGTGGTTCTGGCAGACATCCTCAAACGCGACGACCGGGATCGCAACAGGCCCGTCGCACCGCTGAAGGCGGCCGCGGACGCTCACGTGCTCGACAATTCCAATCTCGATATCGAGGCCGGCCTGAAGGCCGCCATCGCCATTGTCGAGGCGGTCAGGGCCGGACGCCTCCGCAGATGAGCGCACGCCGGACGCTGTCGATCACCGGGAAGCGGTGATGCAGGCGCGGTTTTTGTGGCGCGCGTTCAAGGCACTTGCGCCCGGCGGCGTCCGGCCACTATCCGCATTCGATGCCGAACTCCACCAGAAGCAAGCCGGCTCACGATTCTGGGACGCGAAAGACTATTGCAACAATTTCCTCTTTCGGCCGCGAAGACAGCGCCATTCCGCTTCCAACGGAATCAGAAGCGAAGCTTTATGATTTTGATTTGACGCGCTTTCTTCGCGCCGATCGCCATCCCTCCTCGGGTCGGTCCCGGGGACATGCCTCGCGCAAAAGCGGGAGTCAGACGTTCCGAAACCGGGGCCCTTGCACGTACTCCCTTGTTTACCGCAGCTTTTGCCGTTATATCCTGCGCATCCGGACCATCGTCGAAGTGTCGAGGCTGTCCGAGCGGGCCGGCCGGGGTTTCAAACTCCCGCCGTCATGGAGGAACGTCCCGCTCCGTCTTGATGTCGGTCGTTCTGCGGTCGATCGCTCGCCAAGGGCTCCCGGAGACATTCATCGTTTCGAACGTGAAGGCTGCTGCCGGCCCGTTGTTGCATGTTCCCGCACAGCGGTCGTCAGGATTGCGGACCCCTGACCCTTCCCGCGTGAAACGCCCGTCAACCTGAACCGCCGGCAAGTATCCCGCTTTGGAGAACAAATGGCTTCGACTGATACCTACAACCCGTCCCGTGACGATTTTGCCGCAATGCTCGACGAGTCCTTCGCCGGCGGCAACCTGCAGGAAAGCTCCGTCATCAAGGGCAAGGTGGTCGCGATCGAGAAGGACATGGCCGTCATCGATGTCGGCCTCAAGACCGAAGGCCGCGTGGCGCTGCGCGAATTCTCCGGACCCGGCCGCGAGAGCACCCTGAAGGTCGGCGACGAGGTCGAGGTGTTCCTCGATCGCATCGAGAACGCACTCGGCGAGGCCGTGCTGTCGCGCGATAAAGCGCGCCGCGAAGAAAGCTGGGGCAAGCTCGAAAAGGCATTCCAGAATAACGAGAAGGTGCACGGCGTCATCTTCAATCAGGTCAAGGGCGGCTTCACGGTCGATCTCGACGGTGCGGTCGCCTTCCTGCCGCGCTCGCAGGTGGACATCCGCCCGATCCGCGACGTCGGTCCGCTGATGAACAACACCCAGCCGTTCCAGATCCTCAAGATGGATCGCCGCCGCGGCAACATCGTCGTCTCCCGCCGCACGGTGCTCGAAGAAACCCGCGCCGAGCAGCGCCAGGAACTGGTGCAGAACCTCGAAGAGGGTCAGGTGATCGACGGCGTCGTCAAGAACATCACCGATTACGGTGCGTTCGTTGACCTCGGCGGCATCGACGGCCTGCTGCACGTCACCGATATCGCGTGGCGTCGCGTCAACCATCCGACCGAGGTGCTGTCCATCGGCCAGACGGTGAAGGTCAAGATCATCAAGATCAACCACGAGACCCACCGCATCTCGCTCGGCATGAAGCAGTTGCTGGACGATCCGTGGCAGGGCATCGAGGCGAAGTATCCGCTCAACGCGCGCTTCACCGGCCGCGTCACCAACATCACCGACTACGGCGCGTTCGTCGAACTGGAGCCGGGCATCGAAGGCCTGATCCACGTCTCGGAGATGTCGTGGACCAAGAAGAACATGCACCCCGGCAAGATCGTTTCGACCTCGCAGGAAGTCGAAGTGCAGGTGCTGGAAGTCGATTCCGTCAAGCGCCGTATTTCGCTCGGTCTCAAGCAGACCATGCGCAATCCGTGGGAAGTGTTCGTCGAGAAGTTCCCGGTCGGTTCGACCGTCGAAGGCGAAGTCAAGAACAAGACCGAATTCGGCCTGTTCCTCGGCCTCGAAGGCGATGTGGACGGCATGGTCCATCTCTCCGACCTCGACTGGAAGCTGCCGGGCGAGCAGGTCATCGACAACTTCAAGAAGGGCGACATGGTCAAGGCCATCGTGCTCGATGTCGATGTCGAGAAGGAGCGCATTTCGCTGGGCATCAAGCAGCTCGAAGGCGACCCCTTCGCCGAGCCGGGCGATGTCAAGAAGGGCGCTGTCGTGACCTGCGAAGTGCTCGACGTCAAGGATGGCGGCATCGACGTGCAGATCGCCGGCACCGACTTCACGACCTTCATCAAGCGCTCGGAACTGGCGCGCGACCGCAACGACCAGCGCTCTGAGCGCTTCGCCGTCGGCGAGAAGGTCGATGCCCGCGTCATCCAGTTCGACAAGAAGGCCCGCAAGGTGCAGGTCTCGATCAAGGCGCTGGAAGTCGCCGAAGAGAAGGAAGCCATCGCGCAATATGGCTCGTCCGACTCGGGCGCGACGCTGGGCGACATCCTCGGCACCGCGCTGAAGCAGCGCACGGACAAGTAAGCTCAGCTTCCTTGCCGCAGCAATCAAGGTCCCGGTTTCCACCGGGACCTTTTTATTTTTGCGCCGATGATTCGGCCCGGAACCCGAACGCGGGTGTTCGCGTTTTATGGGGCACGCAGGTTTTCCCGCGGCAGGCCGGGGTTGTGACCCCGCCCCCGACGGCGATCGATGAGCGAGCGCGCTCTAGATCGTCTTTTCCGGCCAGCGGCACAGGTCGTTAATCAGGCACACGGCACAGCGCGGTGATCGCGCCAGGCAGGTATAGCGTCCGTGCAGGATCAGCCAGTGATGCGCATGCAGCATGAATTCGTCGGGGATCACGCGCTCCAGTTCGAGTTCGACCTCGAGCGGCGTTCTGCCCGGCGCCATGCCGGTGCGGTTGCCGACGCGGAAGACATGGGTGTCAACCGCCATCGTGTGCTCCCCGAAAGCCATGTTCAGCACCACGTTTGCGGTCTTGCGGCCCGCGCCGGGCAACGATTCGATTCCGGCGCGGCTGCGCGGGACTTCGCCGTTGAAATCCGCCAGCAGTTTTTCCGACAGCGCGATAATATTCCTCGCCTTGTTGCGATAGAGCCCGATGGTCTTGATGTAATCACGGACCTTCTCCTCGCCGAGCGCCAGCATCTTGGCGGGTGTGTCGGCGGCCGCAAACAGCGCGCGAGTGGCCTTGTTGACGCCGGCGTCGGTCGCCTGCGCCGACAATACCACCGCAACGAGCAACGTGTAGGGATTGAGATGTTCGAGTTCGCCCTTCGGCTCGGGATTAGCGTTGCGGAAACGCGTGAAGGCGTCCCGGACTTCGGCCCGCGTCCAGGGTCTGAAGGGCGGCATGCGCGCCGCCGACCCTCGCACGGGCTTGACAGGAGGCTTGGCGGCGGGCCGGACGGCCTTGGCGACGGCTTTCGCCTCGGATGTCGGCACCGGTTTCCGCAGCTTTTTTGCCGCCGGAGCCTGCCTCGATTTCGCCGCAACGGGTTTTTGCGGCCGAGAATCCGCCGCAGGGCCGTTCTTGGGTTTGGCGGTCCGGGCGAGAGCGGGCCTCAGCGTTGCAAAGGTGCGGCGGGTGTTTTTCGACATGATCGTGGTATAGTGGCATCCTATGACATTAGACAGTAACTTGGCTGGTCCGGAGCTTGCCGAGCAGACGCTGTTTTCGGCGCTGCTGACGCCGCACCGTTCGTTGAATCGCGCCCGTTTCATGGTGATGATGGCGGTTCTGACGCTGGTGAGTTTCGCCGCGGGAATGATCTTCCTGATGATGGGGGCGTGGCCGGTATTCGGCTTTTTCGGTCTCGACGTTCTCGCCGTCTATTGGGCTTTCCGCATCAACTTCCAGCGCGCCCGAGCCACCGAGGAAATCTCCATCACGCACCTCGAGTTGCGGGTGCGCCGCACCACACACCGCGGTCATATCGTCGAGTGGGTCTCCAATCCGCTATGGGTGCATCTCGAAAAGATCGTGCACGAGGAATTCGGCATCGAGCGGCTCTATCTGGTTTCGCGCGGCCGCCGGATCTCGATCGCGAACTTTCTTGGCCCGGACGAAAAATCGAGTTTCGTCAAAGCCTTCTCCAATGCGCTCCAGATCGCGAAACGCGGTCCGATTTATAACCCGCTCTAGCGGCCATCACGGGAATCGGGTGGCTGCGACATGGCAGCCGCTCTACATCCAGGCCATGATGACGTTTGCAAAAGACCTGGCCCTGACCGATCCGCGCCTCGCAAGGCCAGGTCCGCAAATTGCTGCGTTGCGCGATTACGATTCGGTACGGCGCGCCATCGCCTTCATCTCAAAATTCTGGCGCACCCAGCCGACGGTCGAAGCGATGGCCGATGCCGCCGGCGTCACGCCGGATGAACTGCATCACCTCTTTCGCCGTTGGGCCGGGCTGACGCCGAAAGCCTTCATGCAGGCGCTGACGCTCGACCACGCCAGGGGGCTGTTGCGCAAGTCGGCCAGCGTGCTCGATGCAGCCCTTGACTCCGGCCTGTCGGGGCCGGGCCGCCTGCACGACCTGTTCGTTACGCATGAGGCAATGTCGCCCGGCGAATGGAAGAACGGCGGTGCAGGCACGAGGCTCGCCTTCGGCTTTCATCCTTCGCCGTTCGGGGCCGCGATCGTGATCGCCAGCGACCGCGGCCTTGCCGGACTCGCTTTCGCCGACCCCGGCGAGGAGCAGGCCGCCTTGAGCGATATGAAGCGGCGCTGGCCCAATGCAACCTATGTCGAGGACCACGTCCGAACGGCTGCGCTCGCGCAGCGTGTGTTCGATACGAATCTCTGGCGAGCGGATCAGCCGCTGCGCGTGGTCCTGATCGGCACCGACTTCGAGGTCCGGGTCTGGCAGACCCTGCTCAGAATCCCGATGGGCAATGCCACGACCTATTCAAGCATCGCTGCCGACCTGGATCGCCCGAAGGCGTCGCGCGCGGTCGGCGCCGCGGTCGGCAAGAACCCGATATCGTTCGTGGTGCCCTGCCATCGCGTGCTCGGCAAGAGCGGCGCATTGACCGGCTATCACTGGGGTATCACCCGCAAGCAGGCGATGCTGGGTTGGGAAGCCGGACAGATCAGCCCCGAGTAGGGCCTCTATCGCAGAGACTTTCGCTTCTGAATCAGAAGCTGGCTCCAAGATTTGATCTGATGCGTTTTCTTCACGCGAACCGGTATTCCCCGGGTCGAGCCCGAGGACACGCTTCGCTCGAAAACACGCGAGAGTCTGTTTCAACCGAGTTGAATCAGACTCCTCGCTTTTCCTTTTGTTTGAGCATGATCTTCTCCGAAAACCGGTTTCCACTTTTCGGGATCATGCTCTAAAGGCCTTTCAGGCCGCGAGATCAAGCTTCGAGGCCACGGTCGCGTCGGCATTCAGCCGATAGATCACGGGCGCACCGGTTGCAAGTTCGCGCTTGAGAATTTGCTCCGGCGACAACTTTTCCAACACCATGACGAGCGCGCGCAGCGAATTGCCGTGTGCCGCAACGAGCGTGCACTCGCCGCGCAGCACGCATGGCAGGATTTCCTGCACAAAATACGGCAGCGTGCGCGCCAGAGTATCCTTCAAGCTCTCGCCGCCGGGCGGCGGCACGTCATACGACCGACGCCAGATCAGCACCTGCTCCTCGCCCCATTTCTTTCGAGCCTCGTCCTTGTTGAGGCCGGCAAGGTCGCCGTAGTCCCGTTCGTTCAACGCCTGATCTTTCCTGACCGGAATTCCGGTCTGGCCCAACTCCTCCAGCACGAGGTCGAGCGTATGCTCGGCACGGATCAACAGCGAGGTAAAGGCGATGTCGAACACAAAACCCTGCGCCTTCAGCTTGCGTCCTGCCTCCCTGGCCTCAGCCACGCCGAGCTCGGTCAGATCGGGATCCTTCCAGCCCGTGAACAGGTTCTTCAAATTCCATTCGCTCTGGCCGTGACGCACGAGCACCAGAAGACGTTCGCTCATTCTGCCTGTTCCCGCTTTCTTCAGTCTTGATACCGATTCCAGCTTCGCTTCTGATTGAATCAGAAGTTAAGCTCTAGATTGTTGTTTCACGCGCTTTCTTCACGCGAACCGGTATCCGCTTCGCTCGAAAACGCTATAATATCTTAGGAAGCGGGATGCGGGCGGAAACCGCACCACACTTTTTCTCATTCCGCTCCAGATGCTAAATGTCGCCCAGTCCCAGCACGTCGGCCATCGAATAAAGGCCGGGTGCCTTGCCGTGCGCCCACTTTGCGGCTTTCAACGCACCATGCGCGAAGATCATCCGGTCTTCGGCATGATGAGACAACGTTATACGCTCATAAGGGCCCGCGAAGATGACGCTGTGGTCTCCCGACACGGTGCCTCCGCGCAGCGAGGCAAAACCGATGTCGCCCGATTTGCGGGCGCCGGTGATCCCGTCACGCCCACGCGCCGCGTGCTGGTCCAGCACGATCTTGCGGCCGTCTGCCGCCGCTTGCCCCAACATCAGCGCGGTGCCGGAGGGCGCGTCGATCTTGGCCCGGTGATGCATTTCAAGAACTTCGATATCGAAGCTTTCGTCCAGCGATTGCGCCATCCGCTTCACCAGCGCGGCGAGCAGATTGACGCCCAGACTCATGTTGCCCGACTGCACGACCACGGTGCGGGAGGTCACGCTCTTGATGACCGCCATATCCGACGCCGACAGGCCGGTGGTGCCGATGACGTGAACCAGCCGGCGCTCGGCGGCGATGGCGACATTCGCGATGGTCGCCGCCGGAACCGTAAAATCCAGGATCCCGTCGGCATTCGCCGCCATCGACCAGAGATCTGCCGATACTTCGATTCCATTGGCGGGAAGGCCGGCCAGCACACCGGCGTCCTTTCCGACCAGCTCGGATCCCGGCGATTCGAGCGCGCCCGCCAGCACCGCGCCGCCGGTTTCCGTCATCGCGCGCACCAAAGCACGGCCCATCCGGCCGCCTGCTCCCGCAACAATCAAACGCATGTCGGCCACGAACCGAGTCCTTGAAAATGCTCTCCGGGTATAGCGGGGGCCGGGTTTCCCGGCAACCGATCATGCTCCGCATCGCCTGCCGCGCCGGCAAGAATGGTCAAGAATGTCATGGCGCTCGATGACCGCAGGCGTCTTCCGGATAGAGCGGGCGGTGAGCAGGCAATTGTTTCAGGCCAAGCTTCAGCGCGCGTTCCCGGCGATCTCGATCAATTGGCGCACCATGGCCCTCAACGCATCGGCATCGGCGGGATGCTTCAAGCGTTCCATATCGTCGTAGGCATCGGCTGCGAACGACAGCGCGAGCTGATTGGGTATCACCATCGCGCGGCAAGCGGAGAGGACAAGGCGCAACTGGGCCAGACATCGCGCGCCGCCGAACCGCCCGGCGGAGGCCGACGCGATCGCAAAGGCACGGCCGTGAAAAACCTGACCGCGCATTTCGTGGGGAGCCTGAACGCACGAAATCCAATCGATGGCATTCTTGAGCAATGGCGGCAGCGAAGCGTTGTATTCGGGCGTCACGATGAGAATACCGTCATGCGCCCCGATTATCTGCTTGAGACGGACCGCGCTGGCGGGCACGCCGGAATTTGCCTGCAGATCGGCGTCGTAGATCGGCAACGGAAAGTCGCCAAGCGAAATGCGGACGGCTTCGACATCGGCCCGGACAAATTCCGCGACTGCAACGGCGGCGAGCCTCGCATTGTGCGAGCCGGTGCGTAGCGAGCCGGGAATGATGAGGATTTTCGGCACGGACATTGGTCGCATTGCAGGCAAACCAGCCGCCGCGCTAGCGCCCTGAATCGGACGTCTGCTTCATTGTGCGGCGCCTTCCGGAGCAAACTTCGGATTCGAAAGGGCACGAGCGAATTGAGTAAGTTCTGGTGCGGTTTCGGTTCGAAGCTCGCTGACGCCCTCGCAAGGAAAAGGCAGCGAACATCTGAACCACCACACTGCCCCGTCAGCGCCTGCGATACACCCAGACGCGTGCTGGAGGGAGATTCATCCAGATCCGCTCGGACGCTTCCGTCGAGATGCCGGGCAACGATTTGGGGATCGGAGGCACGACCGAATAAGTGAACTGCACGAACGGCGCGCCGGGGGCGAGCGTCGCAAAGGCATCGCGGATCAGCCTGAGCCGCGTCAACATCGGTTTGGTGACGAGCGGCAGGCCGGAGACGATCGCCGAGGCGCGGGCGCCCAGCACGTTCCACAGCGAGTCACGCAACGTATAGGCGTCGCCCTGAACGACCGTCGCCTGCGGGTAACGGTCGCGAAGCAGCGCACAAAATCCCGGATCGTACTCGACCAGCACAAGACGTTTCTGATCGACGCCATGTTCGATCATCGCATTGGTGATGGCACCCGTTCCCGGTCCGAGTTCGACAACCGGGTCGTTCGACCCGACATCGACGTATTGCGCCATGGTGCGGGCCAGAAGGCGCCCGGATGGCATCACTGCACCCATATGGAGCGGCTTTTCGATCCACGAGCGGAGAAAGCGAACCTCGTCGTCAAGGCGGAGCGGTTTCTTCAACGCACGCGCGGACATTTGCAAAGGCATTTTGCACCCAGATGGGGTCACTACTGGCAGGATGTGAGACTTAAGTTATACACAGGTACAGCCGGCAATCGAAACGGTCAAGCAAAACGGTCTTCAGGGACTTGCACGAGTACCGAAGAAGTCCTTGACCTTAGTGAAGAAACCCGCCGCCTCCGGTTGGGTTGCACCGGACGATAATTTTTCGAACTCGGCGAGAAGATCCTGCTGCTTCTTGGTCAGATTCTGCGGCGTTTCAACTACCACTTGCACATACATATCGCCGGTCTGGCGCGAGCGGAGCACCGGCATGCCCTTTGATGCGATGCGGAATCGACGGCCCGACTGGGTCCCGGACGGGACTTTCACCTTGGTCTTGCTCTTGTCGATGGTCGGCACCTCGAATTCTCCGCCAAGCGCGGCCGTGACCATCGAGATCGGAACACGGCAATGCAGATCGGCGCCGTCGCGCTGGAAGAACTCATGGGAAGCGAGGGACAGGAAAATGTAGAGGTCGCCCGGCGGCCCGCCACGGATTCCGGCCTCGCCCTCGCCGGCCAGGCGGATGCGGGTGCCATCCTCGACGCCGGCCGGAATGTTGACCGACAGCGAGCGTTCGCGGCTGACGCGGCCCGAACCGTTGCAGGAGGGACAGGGATCCTCGATCATCTGGCCGCGCCCCTGACAGCCGGGGCAGGTGCGCTCCAGCGTGAAGAAGCCCTGGGCCTGACGAATCCGCCCCGCTCCGCCACACATCGCGCAGTTCTTCGGCTTGGTCCCGGCCTTGGCGCCGGTGCCCGAGCAGGACTCACAGGTGACCGAAACCGGAATTTCGATCTGAGCCGTCCTGCCCTGGAAGGCCTCCTCCAGCGAGATTTCCATATTGTAGCGAAGGTCCGCGCCACGCTCACGGCCACCGCCCCGGCCGCGCTGTCCGGCCATTCCGAACAAGTCTTCGAAAATGTCGGAGAATGATGAAGCGAATCCCGCGCCGAATCCGGCGCCTCCGCCACCACCCATGCCGCCATGCTCGAACGCGGCGTGACCGAAACGATCATAGGCGGCGCGTTTATCGCCATCCTTCAGGACTTCGTAGGCCTCGTTGATTTCCTTGAAGCGTATCTCGCTGGTGGCGTCGCCCGGATTTCGGTCCGGATGCCATTTCATGGCCAGTTTACGAAAGGCCGCCTTGAGCTTGGATTCGTCCGCGTTCCGATCGACCTCAAGGGTTTCGTAGTAACAGCGCTTGGTCGACATCAGTCCATACCGCCCGAACGTCGCTTCATCCCCAAAGACGCATGAGTGATTCGTTGGCCAGAGGATGCAGCGTCCCGCTTAAAGAAAAATGACCCCCGCCCTTCGAGACGCCTTGCGTGCTCCGGGGAAACGGGGGTCATGGTCATTCTCGCCGCTTAAGCAGACTTCTTGTTCTTGTCGTCGTCGACCTCGGTAAACTCGGCATCGACGACATCGTCCTTCGCGGCGTCCTTGGCTGCATCGGCTTCAGCCTGCTGCTTGTACATGGCTTCGCCGAGCTTCATGGACGCCTGCGCCAGCGTATTCGTCTTGGCCTTGATCGCCTCGGCATCATCGCCTTTCAGCGCTTCCTTCAGATCGCTGACGGCGTCTTCGATGGCACGACGCTCGCTTTCCTCGATCTTGGAGCCGTGTTCGCTCAACGCCTTCTCGGTCGAGTGCACCAGGCCATCGGCGTGGTTCTTGGCGTCGACGGCCTCGCGGCGCTTCTTGTCCTCGGTCGCGTTGGCTTCCGCGTCCTTGACCATCTTCTCGATGTCGGCCTCGGACAAACCGCCGGACGCCTGGATGCGAATCTGCTGCTCCTTGCCGGTCGCCTTGTCCTTGGCCGAGACGTTGACGATGCCGTTGGCGTCGATATCGAACGTCACCTCGATCTGCGGCATGCCGCGCGGGGCGGGCGGAATGCCCATCAGGTCGAACTGGCCGAGAATCTTGTTGTCGGCCGCCATTTCGCGCTCGCCCTGAAAGACGCGGATGGTGACGGCGTTCTGGTTATCCTCGGCAGTCGAGAACACCTGGCTCTTCTTGGTCGGAATCGTGGTGTTGCGATCGATGATGCGGGTGAACACGCCGCCCAGCGTTTCGATGCCCAGCGACAGCGGAGTGACGTCAAGCAGCAGGACGTCCTTGACGTCGCCCTGCAGCACGCCGGCCTGGATCGCAGCACCGATCGCGACAACCTCGTCCGGATTGACGCCCTTGTGCGGCTCCTTGCCGAACAGCTGCTTGACCACTTCCTGGACCTTCGGCATGCGCGTCATGCCGCCGACCAGCACCACTTCGCCGACTTCGCCCGCCGTCAGGCCGGCATCCTTCAGCGCCTTGCGGCACGGCTCGATGGTCTTCTGAACCAGATCGTCGACCAGCGCTTCGAACTTGGCGCGGGTGAGCTTCATGGTCAGATGCTTCGGGCCGGACTGGTCGGCCGTGATGAACGGCAGGTTGATCTCGGTCTGCGTGGTCGACGACAATTCGATCTTGGCCTTCTCGGCGGCTTCCTTGAGCCGCTGCAAGGCGAGCTTGTCGTTGCGAAGGTTGATGCCCTGCTCCTTCTGGAATTCATCGGCCAGATAGTTGACCAGGCGCATGTCGAAGTCTTCGCCGCCAAGGAACGTATCGCCATTGGTCGACTTCACCTCGAACACGCCGTCGCCGATCTCCAGAATGGACACGTCGAACGTGCCGCCGCCGAGATCGTAGACGGCGATCGTGCCGCTCTTCGCCTTGTCGAGGCCATAGGCCAGCGCCGCCGCGGTCGGCTCGTTGATGATGCGCAGCACTTCAAGGCCGGCGATCTTGCCGGCGTCCTTGGTCGCCTGTCGCTGCGCGTCGTTGAAGTAGGCAGGAACCGTGATGACGGCCTGATCGACCTTCTGGCCCAGATGAGCTTCGGCCGTCTCCTTCATCTTCTGGAGCGTGAAAGCCGAAATCTGCGAGGGGGAATAGGTCTTGCCGTCCACTTCGACCCAGGCGTCGCCGTTGCCGGCCTTTGCAATCTTGTATGGGACAAGCTTCTTGTCCTTTTCGACGGTGGGATCGTCGTAACGGCGGCCGATCAGGCGCTTGACGGCGAAAATGGTCCGCTCGGGATTGGTCACGGCCTGGCGCTTGGCCGGCTGCCCGACGAGCCGCTCGCCGTCATCGCTGAAGGCGACAATGGACGGGGTGGTCCGCATCCCTTCCGCGTTCTCGATGACTTTCGGCGTCTTGCCGTCCATTACGGCAACGCACGAATTCGTGGTGCCGAGGTCGATCCCGATGACCTTTCCCATGGTCTTTGTATCCCTCTTGTTGCGGCAGTCCGGCCGGGCCCTGACGGCACCCACCTCCAGACCCCCAGATATCAAATGCGCGCGATATAGCGACGGTGAGCCTCATATAGGAGGGGGGGTGGGGGCCGCAAGGACCGGCGCGATCCTTCATGGCGGAAAACATCCATTTTCAGGGAAGCCGGCCTCTTTTCCGGATAGCCCGGCAGATCGCGAAATTGCAATCCGATCCGTTAACGAAAAGCGGAAGCTCCCGCCAAGACAGGTTGGCGAAAGCAGCGAGAGCGTCGTACGGACCGATCATTGAACGGCCTTAATGCAACCCCAAGAGAGCTTCCATGAGATATCTCACGCAAGCGGTAGCCGCTCTGTTTCTGCTGGCCGGCGGCGTTACCGCTTTCGCCGACGGCCTGATCTATGCGCCTGGCAGCCGGATCGGACTGGTTCCGCTGATCGGCCTCTCGGCAGCAAAGACATTTCCCGGCTTCGAGACCGCCGATCACCAGGTCAAGGTCATCGTCGCAGAACTCCCGCCCGCGGCCTTCCGGGACGTGGAGGCCGCCGCCAAATCCGAACCGGCCGGCGTCCAAGGCCCAAAACCGCAAAGCCTGGAGACCGCGAGTGGAAAGGCCTATTTCATCGTCGAGACCGCCAAGAACGGCAACGACAGCGTTCGGCGCTATTCGATGGTGGTGTCGGGCGACACCTTCTCAGGATATGTAGCGGCGCAAGTGCCGGAGAATGCCGAAAAAATCTATTCCGACCAGGCCATGCAAAAGATGTTTGCAACGGTGGCCTTGCGCAAGGAAGTGCCGATCGAGGAGCAGCTCAGTCTGCTGCCTTTCAAGTTGACCGAATTGAGCTCCTTCAAAACGGTCCGCACGCTGGCGCCGGGAGCCGCCATCCTGCTCGCCGACGCAACAACGGATAACGATATCGACAGCAAGGCCTTCATGATCATCGCGCCGACCGGGTCGGCTCCGGAACGGCCGGACGATCGGGGCCGGTTTGCGCGCGACATCGCAACCACGATTCCGAACCTGCGCGATGCGCATATCACGATGTCGGAGCCGATGCGGATCAACGGATCGCCCGGCTTCGAAACGCGGATCGACGCCACGAACGCACAGACGAATGCGCCGGTAACCGTCGTTCAATGGCTGGTGTTCGGAAGCGCAAACACGGCAATGCGGCTGATCGGCAGCACGCCGCGAGACGAATGGTCTACTGCGTTTCCACGCTTTCGTGCGGTTCGTGACGGCATCCAGCCGCGTTAGGTCCAATAGGCAGGCCTTGCGGCGCAGCCCGCAACCACGGGCTAACCTTGCTCGGAAGCGGCCGGCTTGGCGCCGCCCTTCGCAACTCCCACCAGCGCCGGACGCAACACCCGCTCGCCGATCATGTAGCCGGCCTGGATGACCTGCGCGATCGTTCCGACGGGAACTGACGGATCGGGGACTTCGTACATCGCCTGATGAACGTTCGGATCGAACTTCTCGCCGGCCGGATCGAACTTCCGCACGCCGTGCTTTTCCAACGCGTTGTGCAGCGAGCGTTCGGTCAACTCCACGCCCTCGATCAGGGCTTTCAGCCCGGGCTCGGCCGCAGCGCGCGCCTCGGCCGGCACCGCATCGAGCGCGCGCTGCAGGTTGTCGGCAATGTCCAGCACGTCGCGGGCGAACCCCGATATCGCATAAGCTCGCGCATCCGACACCTCCCGCGCGGTGCGCTTGCGCAGATTCTCCATTTCCGCCAGCGTGCGAAGCATCCGGTCCTTCGCTTCCGCGGCTTGCTTGGTCAGCGCATCGAGCGACCCTTCCTCGGGATCGTCGGGCATGATGTACGGCTTGGAAACCACCGGCTCGGCCTCCGGAGCGGGATCGCCGGAATTGTCTGTTTTGCCGTCGGAATCGGTCATCACGCAGCCTTCTCGCAAATGGTCTCGAACGAATGGATGGTCCGTGCGGGATATCGTGGTTCCGGCGTAAAAATCAAGCGCGCGCGGGACCGGCTCATCCGCCGAGCATCCGGCTGACGATGCGGGCCGCGTAGTCGACCATCGGGATCACCCGCGCGTAATTCAGCCGGGTCGGACCGATCACGCCGAGGACTCCGACAATATGACCGGCGCCATCGCTGTAGGGCGCGATGATCGTCGAGGATCCCGACAACGAGAACAGCTTGTTTTCCGAACCGATGAAGATACGGACGCCATCGGCGCGTTCGGCGCGGCCGAGCAAGTCGATCACGCCGCGTTTGGTTTCGAGGTCATCGAACAACAACCGCACCCGCTCAAGGTCTTCCATCGCGTGCAGGTCCTCCAGCAGATTGGCGTGGCCGCGCACGATCAGTTGCCGATCGTCGCTGTCGCCGCCCGACCAGCTCGCAATCCCGGCCGCAATGATCTTCTGGGTGAGCTGATCGAGTTCGGCCTTGCTCTGCGTCAGCGCGGTCTCGAGTTCGAGACGCGCGTCGGCGAGCGTTCGCCCGCGGATTCGCGCATTGAGGAAATTCGACGCTTCGGTCAGCGCGGATGCCGGAACGCCGGAGGGCAGCGTCAGCACGCGGTTCTCCACCTGTCCGTCCTCGGCGACGAGCACCACCAGCGCCTTCTCCGGCTCCAGCCTGACAAATTCGATGTGCTTCAGACGCACGTTGGATTTGGCGGTCAGAACCACCGCCGCCGCGCGGGTCAATCCCGACAGCCTCGTCAAGGCTTCGCCCAGCGCCGCCTCGACCGATTGCGCCTTACCGACCGCCGCAAGCTGGGTCTGGATCGACTGGCGCTCCGCCTCGGTCAGGTCGCCGACCTGCATCAGGGCGTCGACGAAGAACCGCAGGCCGAGTTCGGTCGGCAAGCGTCCGGCCGAGGTATGCGGCGCATAGATCAGCCCGAGCTGTTCGAGATCCGACATCACGTTGCGAACCGACGCCGGCGACAGCGGCACCGCGATCAGGCGGGAAATATTGCGCGAGCCCACGGGCTCGCCGGTCGCGAGATAACTCTCGACAATCTGACGAAAAATGTCGCGCGACCGCTCGTTCAACTGGGCAAGCCCGGCATTCGGCGCAATCAGGCCGATCGATTCGTGATGAACCAACGCTATCTCCCGCGCATCATGGTTGCCTCTAATTTGTCCCCCCGACGCATCGCCTGCAAGCCGCCTTTGCGACGCTCGACGCTCGGGCCTTGCCGCCGCGGCGTCCTGCCCCTAGGGTCCTGCTCGATTGCGTGGAATTCGGACTCCAGCCTTTTTGTTTGAGCATGATCTTCTCCGAAAACCGGTTTCCACTTTTCGGGATCATGCTCTAAAAGCACCGCAAGATAATTTTCATAAGCGAACTGGAGAGGTTCCCATGCGGCCGAGCCGCCGTGCACCCGATGAACTGCGCGCCGTGTCGCTCGAACGTGGCGTCGTCAAATATGCCGAGGGCTCCTGCCTGGTGAAATTCGGCGATACCCACGTGCTGGTGACCGCGACGCTTGAGGAACGGCTGCCGCCGTGGCTCAAGGGCCAGGGGCGCGGCTGGGTCACGGCCGAATACGGAATGCTGCCGCGCGCCACGCTGGAGCGGACCCGGCGCGAGGCCTCCGCCGGCAAACAGGGCGGCCGCACCGTCGAAATCCAGCGCCTGATCGGCCGCTCCCTGCGGGCCGCGGTCGACCTCGAGGCGCTCGGCGAACGCCAGATCACGATCGATTGCGACGTCATACAGGCCGACGGCGGCACGCGCACCGCCTCGATCACCGGCGCGTGGGTTGCGCTGGCCGACTGCGTCGGCTGGATGAAGGCCCGCAACATGCTCAAGACGAGCGTGCTTCGCGACAACGTCGCCGCAGTGTCATGCGGCATTTATAACGGCACGCCCGTCCTGGACCTGGATTATGCGGAGGATTCCGAAGCCGATACCGACGCCAATTTCGTCATGACCGGCGACGGACGCATCATCGAGGTACAGGGAACCGCCGAAAAGACGCCGTTCTCGGAAGATGAATTTCGCGCGCTGATCACGCTCGCAAAAAAAGGGGTCGCGCGGCTGGTGGATTTGCAGAAAATGGCGGTGGCGTGATTCGTTCCTCGCGCGTTTCTCCCGCAGGACCCGCGTCCTGCAGCGTTTTGGAGCGCAGCGGGTGCCGGTTCGCATCAAGAAAACGCGTCAAAACAGGAAACTGAAACCCGATCGGCCATGCATCGTCGGATAACCGGCAAACTCGTGATCGCCACCCACAATCCCGGCAAGCTCGCCGAGATGCGCGAATTGCTCGCGCCGTACGGCATCGAGGCGGTCTCCGCCGGCGAACTCGGTCTCGGCGAGCCTGAGGAGACCGGCGCCGACTTCCGCGCCAATGCCCGGATCAAGGCCGTCGCTGCGGCCCGAAGTGCGAAGATTCCGGCCTTTGCCGACGATTCCGGTCTTGTCGTCGATGCGCTCGACGGCGCGCCGGGCATCCATTCCGCGCGCTGGGCCGGCAAACCTGCGGATTTTTCCGCAGCGATGGCCCGTATCGAGCGGCTGTTGCAGGAGCGCGGCGCGACGACGCCGGAGAAGCGCCGGGCTCATTTCGTATCGGCACTGTGCGTCGCATGGCCCGACGACCATCTCGAGGAGGTCGAAGCCCGCGTCGACGGCACGCTGGTCTGGCCCCCGCGAGGAACGGCCGGTTTCGGCTATGATCCGACGTTCCTGCCGGACGGTCACGCGCGCACGTTCGGCGAGATGACCAGCATCGAGAAGCACGGACTGCCGCCTCTCGGCCTCGGCCTGTCGCATCGCGCCCGCGCATTCGTGAAGCTTGCGGAGATTGCCCTTGATCGCCGCTGACACAAAGCCCGCTTTCGGCGTCTATGTGCACTGGCCGTTCTGCCTGTCGAAGTGTCCGTATTGCGACTTCAACAGCCATGTCCGGCACGCGCCGATCGATGAAGAACGCTTCGTGCGGGCATTCGTGCGCGAGGTCGCAACCACCGCCGCCCGCGCACCCGGCCGCGACGTGTCCTCGATCTTCCTCGGCGGCGGCACCCCGTCGTTGATGCAGCCGCGGACCGTCGGCGCCATCCTCGACGCCATCGGACAACATTGGAACGTTGCTGATGACGTCGAGGTCACGCTGGAGGCCAATCCGACCAGCGTCGAAGCCACGCGGTTCCGCGGCTATCGCAACGCGGGCGTCAATCGCGTCTCGCTCGGCGTGCAGGCGCTCGACGATGCCTCGCTGAAAGCTCTCGGGCGGCTGCACACCGCGCGCGAGGCGCTGGACGCGGTCGCGATCGCGCGCTCGGTGTTCGACCGCTATTCCTTCGATCTGATCTATGCGCGCCCCGACCAGACGCCTGAGATGTGGGCGGAGGAATTGCAGCGCGCGATCTCGCAAGCCGCCGAGCATCTGTCGCTCTATCAATTGACCATCGAGGAAGGCACGCCGTTTTACGGCCTGCACGCGGCCGGCAAACTCAAGACGCCGGATGAGGCGATCGCACGCGCTTTGTATGACGTCACGCAGGAGATCTGTGCGCGTCATGGCTTGCCGGCCTACGAGATATCAAATCACGCGCGGCGCGGCGCGGAATGCCGGCACAACCTGGTCTACTGGCGCGGGCAAGAATATGCGGGCATCGGCCCGGGGGCACACGGACGTCTCGATATCGACGGCCAAAGGCACGCCATCGCCACCGAAAAGCGGCCCGAAGCCTGGCTGATGCGGGTCGAGGCGATCGGCAACGGGATCGTCACCGACGATCTCCTGAACAGCGAAGAGCGCGCCGACGAATTCCTGCTGATGGGGCTGCGCTTGCGCGAGGGCATCGATCCGCAGCGCTACGCGGCGCTGTCGGGCCGTCCCCTCGATCCGCAGCGAATCGCCATCCTGCGCGAGGAAGGCGCGATCGCAATCAGCCCCGACGGGCGTTTGCGGGTTACGCAGGATGGCTTTCCCGTGCTCGACGCCGTGGTGGCCGATCTCGCCGCCTGATTCCGGCAGTCCAAAGATCAGGCGCCAAAGCTCTTGGGCGATCCGGCAACCGGCTGGCCACCACCGGACGCGACGCGCATGACGGCGAGGCCGCGTTGGTTGGTGCCGTCGGAACGGAATCGAAACAGGCCGTCGATGCCGGCGAAGCCCGACGGGTTCGTCAGCGTCTCCCCCGCGAAGCGCTGCGGCCCCTGAGTGCGGGCGAGGGCCGCCACCAGTGCAACCGCATCATAGGCGAGAGTCGCCGTGCGCACCGGTTCGCCGCCGAACTTGGCGCGGTAACGGCCCGCGAAGGCGCGGAAACCGGACGGGTCGGGAGCGGCGTAGAGACCGCCATGCAATGCCGCGCTGGCGGATACGCGTGGATTGTCCCACAGGCCGGTGCCGAGAAGCTGGACATTGCGCAGGTTGGCGCCCGCCGCCGTGAGCGCGTCGGCAACCGAGACCACCGCATCGCCATCATCGGCGATGAGCAGAGCGTCTGCCGAGCGAAGCGACTGCGCCACGTTTTTCGCCGCGGCGGCGCGATCCGCGCCATATTTCTCGAATGCGACGATACGCCCGCCGTGGCGGCCGACCGTCTGCTTGAAAGCGACCTCCACCACATTGCCGTAGGCGTTTTCGGGCACCATGGCGGCAAACGAGCGCTTTCCGACGCTCGCGGCATATTCGACGATCCGGTTCACATCGGACTCGGGAAGAAAGCTCAGGAGATAAACGCCCCGGCCCGCGACGCTTGAATCGGTCGAGAACGCGATCACCGAGATGCCGCGCGTCCGTGCGGCCTGCGCGGTCGCCGGAACGGAAGCTGCAAACAGCGGACCGAGGATGATTTCGGCGCCTTCATCGAGGGCTTGTTGCGCGCCCTGCTGCGCGCCTTGCGCCGAACCGGAGTCGTCCTTGACCAGCAACTGGATATTCGGGTTCTGAAACTCCGACAGCGCCATTTCGGCGGCATTCTTCATCGACTGCGCCGCAATGCTGGCATTGCCCGCGGCCGACAACGGCAGGACCAGTCCAACCTTGACTTGGCCCGTCCCGATGGTAACGCCCTGCTGAGGCGGAGCGGCCGGCGAAGGTTGCGTCGACGAACCGATCAGCGATTGCTGGACACCCGAGCACGCCCCGAGCAAGGGCGCGCCAATGACGAAACCCAATGCCGCTCGGCGGGTCGTGCCCGGACGTTCGGGTTTCGGTTTGAACGGGTCCGCCATTATCATCCTTGCCATGAACTCGTCCGCACGGGCCGAGCGCAATCTCCCGAGGGAATCAGGCATATTGCTGACGAATAATTACCTGAACAAAGGGATCGTGTCCCGCCTCGACTCGGCGCCGTACCCAACCTTGTGGACGGCGGAACCCGCCGACTTCGCTGAAATGACGTAAAATCGAATCCCTTCTCGCCCCCCCTGGGCCATTCTGGCTTTTATTGGAGTCAAAGCCACGGCTTTCGTCCTCACTGATTTTTCTGGGCGCGAAGCGGTATCCACGTCGCCCGAAAACGCTATAGAGTGCAGCGCCATGCGCGCAAAATCAGCCCCGCTGAAACCGGACGCCGAAACTCCCGGTATCCGGACCTTTTCCATCGCGGGTCATCAACTGGTCGCGCCCAGGGCTGCGCCAGGTCTTCATCTCGTCGCTACGCCGATCGGCAATCTCGGCGACATCACCCTGCGGGCACTGGAGACACTCGCCGGTGTCGATATGATCGCATGCGAGGACACCCGCATCACGCGTCGTCTTACCGAACGCTTCGCGATCACAGCCGTGCTTAAGCCATATCACGAACATAACGCTGCGACCGCCCGTCCGAAAATTCTGGAGCAGCTTGCGGCTGGGGCCTCGATCGCGCTGGTCTCCGACGCCGGAACGCCGCTGATTTCCGACCCCGGATTCAAGCTGGTCCGCGAGGTCTCTGCCGCCGGCCATCGGGTCGTTGCGTTGCCCGGACCATCGTCCGTGCTGGCTGCGCTCGCAGTCGCCGCGCTGCCGACGGACCGGTTCTACTTCGAAGGATTCCTGCCCGCAAAGGAGGCTGCCCGTCGAACGCGCCTTGCCGAGCTTGCAAGAGTCGATGCCACGCTGGTCATGTTTGAATCCGGCAGCCGCATCCGGGAATCCTTGCGCGATCTCGCAGCCATCCTCGACCGTCGCGACGCCGCGATCTGTCGCGAACTGACGAAACTGCACGAGGATATCAGCCGGGCACCCCTCGGAGAACTCGCGGCAGCGGCAGAGACGCTGGAAACGCGGGGCGAATTTGTGCTGGTGGTCGGCCCGCCTCCGGCTGACGCAGGCGTGATGTCGTCCGAAGATCTGGACGAACTGCTGCTGACCTCGCTGAAGGAAAGCAGCGTCAAGGACAGCGTCGCTCGGGCAGTCGAAATCTCGGGCCGCCCGCGTCGCGAAATCTATGCCCGCGCCCTTGAACTCGCCGGACAGGGTCGGGCCAGGGACGACAATGACCGCGGGTAAGGACGATTCCCTCGACCGCGCCAGAACCGCAGCGCCGGAGCGGGTCGCGGCCTTCCACACGGGTCTTTCGGCGGAGAGTCGCGCCGCCGCCTATCTGATCGCCAAGGGCTACCGGATTCTGGCGCGACGGTATCGCACGCCGCATGGCGAGATCGACATCGTGGCGCGGCGGCGACAGCTTCTCGCCTTCGTCGAGGTCAAGGCCCGCCGCAGCCTCGATGAAGCCGCCTACGCGGTGACGCCACGGCAACAACTCCGGATCATCGCCGCCGCGCAAGGCTGGCTGATGGCGCATCCCGAACATGCAGCTTTCGAGCTTCGTTTCGACGCCATGCTGATTGCGCCGCGACGCTTGCCGCGCCATTTGCCAGGTGCATTCGACGCCAGTACATAGCCTGGGGCGTTTACGCGTCTCCGGTTGAAATCAACGGACGAGCACGATGACATTGAAAGTCGCCGTTCAGATGGATCCTATCGCACGCATCAACGTTCGCGGCGATTCGACCTTTGCGTTGTTGCTGGAGGCGCAGAGACGCGGCCACACGCTCTCGTATTACACGCCGGACAAACTGTCCCTGCGCGGCAAGGACGTGGTCGCGCCGGTCCAGCCGCTGACCGTGCGCGATCAGGACGGCGATCATTTTACGCTCGGCGATGCGATGCGCACCCCGATGGAATCGTTCGACGTCGTGTTGCTGCGGCAGGATCCGCCGTTCGATCTCGCCTATATCACGAGCACTCACCTGCTCGAGCGCATCCATCCGAAGACGCTGGTGGTGAACGATCCCGCGAGCGTGCGCGACGCGCCGGAGAAACTGTTCGTGATGGATTTTCCCGAACTGATGCCGCCGACATTGATCTCGCGCGATCTCGACGAGATCAATTCGTTTCGCGCCGAGCACGGCGCGGTGGTGATGAAACCGCTGCACGGTCACGGCGGAGCCGCGGTGTTTCGCGTGATGCCGCAGGACATGAATTTCGGATCGCTGTTCGACATGTTCTCGGTGACGTTCCGCGAACCCTGGGTGATCCAGCGCTTCCTGCCGGAGGTGAAGCAGGGCGACAAGCGCATCATTCTCGTGGACGGCGAATTCGCCGGCGCCATCAATCGCGTGCCGGCCGCGGATGATCTGCGCTCCAACATGGTTCGCGGCGGCGCGGCGCGGGCAACCGACCTGACGCCCCGCGAGCGCGAGATCTGCGAGCGCATCGGCCCCTCGCTGCGCGAGCGCGGCCTGCTGTTCGTCGGCATCGACGTCATCGATGGCAATCTCACCGAGATCAACGTCACCTCGCCCACCGGCATTCGGGCTATCACCGCCTTCGGGGGCCCGGACGTGGCAGCCATCATCTGGGACCGGATCGAGGCCAAACGGTCCTAGAACATGATCGCGGTCTTGCCAGCACACAGCCGCAACCGGTTCGAGATGAGACCACGCTCGATCAAAGCTCTCCCGATCCGGAACTTTGTTCTCTCAATGTTCTTGTGATCGCGAGGGTTGTAGGCTAGTCTCGCCTTGGCAGAGGGGGCGGCCATGGTTCAGCGGGTATCCACCGTCGCATTTGAGGGCATCGAGGCGCGCGCGGTCGACGTGCAGGTGCAGGTCGCGCCGGGTCTGCCCGCCTTCAACATTGTCGGCTTGCCGGACAAAGCGGTCTCGGAGGCTCGGGAGCGTGTGCGAGCCGCCCTGATCGCTTCAGGTCTGGCGCTGCCGGCCAGGCGAATCACCGTCAATCTCGCCCCCGCCGATCTGCCGAAGGAAGGCAGCCACTACGATCTGCCGATCGCGCTCGGCCTGATGGCGGCGATCGGCGCCATTCCCTCCGACGCGCTGTCCGGTTTTTCAGTGCTCGGCGAACTCGGTCTGGACGGTTCGATCGCGGCCGTCGCCGGAGTTCTTCCCGCCGCAATCGGCGCAAACGGCCGCGACGAGGGACTGATCTGTCCCGCGGCGTGCGGCGCAGAGGCGGCCTGGGCGAGCCCGGACATCCAGATCATCGCCGCAAGCTCGCTGATTCAGATCGCAAACCATTTCAAGGGAACCCAGGTTCTGTCCCGGCCGCAACCCCGGATCCGCGAAACCCAGGGCGTTGCTCTCGACCTTCGCGACATCAAGGGCCAGGAAAGCGCCAAGCGCGCGCTCGAAATCGCAGCCGCCGGCGGGCACCATTTGCTGATGGTGGGCTCTCCGGGCAGCGGCAAGTCGATGCTCGCGGCACGGCTGCCCTCGATCCTTCCGCCGCTGTCGCCGGCCGAACTGCTGGAAGTGTCGATGATCGCATCGGTGGCCGGCGAAATCGACGGCGGAGCACTCACCTCGCGCCGGCCGTTTCGCGCCCCGCATCACTCCGCCAGCATGGCCGCGCTGACCGGCGGCGGCACGCGCGCCAAGCCCGGCGAGATCTCGCTCGCGCACAACGGCGTGCTGTTTCTCGATGAATTGCCGGAATTCGATCCGCGCGTGCTGGATTCGCTGCGGCAGCCGCTGGAGAACGGCGAGATCGCGGTCTCCCGCGCCAACCATCGCGTGACCTATCCCGCGCGTTTCATGCTGGTGGCGGCAATGAATCCATGCCGCTGCGGCCACGCCTTCGAGCCGGGTTACGCCTGCAAGCGCGGCCGCATCGACCGCTGCACCGCGGATTATCAGATGCGCATTTCCGGACCGCTGCTGGACCGAATCGATCTGCGGATCGAAGTCCCGGCCGTGACCGCCTCCGACCTCATTCTGCCACCTGCCTCGGAAGGGTCTGCCGAAGTCGGCGCCCGTGTCGCCGCGGCCCGCGACATTCAGGCGGCGCGCTATGCCGCGCTCGGGCTTCCGAATGTCCGCACCAATGCCGAAGCGCCGGCCGCCGCGCTGGAAGACATCGCGCAACCCGATGCACAGGGACAGAAGCTGCTGCGCGACGCCGCCGAAAGCATGCGTCTGTCGGCGCGCGGCTATCACCGGGTGCTGCGCGTCGCTCGTACGCTCGCCGACCTCGAGGGCGCCGGCAAGATCGGCCGGCTGCATCTCGCCGAAGCGTTGTCCTATCGCGCGCTTGCCGAGGACATCAGGCGCGCGGCCTGACCGCCCCTCGGCGACTTGCGCGAATGATCGGCCCCAAACGGATTCCCCGTTAAATCGTCGTTAACACGCCATTTACCCTGTTCGCATCGGACAGGATTTTTGCGCGTTCCCTCAAAGACTTCGCAACGTCGTTTTCCCATGCTGCGGCGAGCACATCGCGGTGCTCCTGCCGACGGCATCCCGCCCTCTCATGAACATGCCCGGCAGCATAAGGCGAATTCGGGGTGATGGTAATGGCGCGATTGTTCTGGCTCAGGGCCCGTCTGCGCCGGCTGGTCCGACGACATCCCCGCCTGAGCTTTGTGTTTCGGACCTTCACGACTTTCTCGATCGCGTTCGGAGGCGCCTACGGCTTCATTTCCGGAACCAAAAGCGCTGATTACGATCCAAACGCCTTTGCGCTCGGCGTGAGCCTGCTTTTCGCGCTGGCCTGCGTGGCGTTGGCCGTCCTCAGCATGCGCTTGCGCTGGATGCGCAGAAAGCTTGGCAAGGTCATTCTTCACAACGAAGCGCTCGCGGACCGGAATTGGGAGTTGAAGGAAGCGGAGGAACGGGCGCGCAGCCTGTTCGAATCGCAGGGCGACCTGATCGTCCTGCGCGATGCGGGGGGCGTTATCACCTCGGTGAACGACGCCTATTGCACTCTCGCCCGGCGTTCGAGGGCCGAGTTGCTCGCTACCCGGTTCGTGCTCCCCGTTCTCGAGCAAGGCGCGAGTGCGCTTGAAACGAACGGTACCCGCATCCACGATCAGCGGGTCGAAACCGCGCTCGGCCCGCGCTGGATCGCATGGCGCGAAGGCCTGGTGCGGATCGACGCCAACCATCCGGCGGAACTGCAATGCGTCGGCCGTGATGTCACGAGCCGCATGGAGACCGAGCGCGCGCTCGCAGAAGCGCGCGATCACGCGAACGCGGCCAACCGGGCCAAGTCGCGCTTTCTCGCAATGACCTCGCATGAGTTTCGCACGCCATTGAACGGCATCATCGGCATGAGCGGATTGCTGCTCGACACCCCGCTCACGCCCGAACAGACGACGTATGCCAGGGCGGTCAAGGCATCCGGCGATGCCCTGCTCTCCTTGATCGAGGAATTGCTCGACTATTCCAAGATCGAAGCCGGCAAGATCGAACTCGAAAGCCGTCCTTTCGTCCTGCCCGACCTGATCGAGGACATCACCGAACTGCTGGCGCCCCGCGCGCAGGCGCGACAACTCGAAATCGCCGCCTATATCGACGACACGCTGCCGATCGAAGTGATCGGAGACGCGGCGCGGTTGCGCCAGGTGCTGCTCAATCTTGCGGGAAACGCCATCAAGTTCACGCCATCCGGCGGCGTTGCGCTGATCGTCGAGCATGGGGCCCGACCGGGCGACATCCGTTTCATGGTTCAGGACACCGGTATCGGCATAACACCGGATGCACAGGCACGGATTTTCCGCGAATTCGAGCAGGCCGACGAACAGATCGCACGCCACTATGGCGGCACCGGCCTGGGGCTGAGCATCAGCGATCGCATCGTCAAGCGGATGGGCGGGCGCATCGCGCTTGAAAGCAGGCCGGGTGCCGGCTCGGCATTCGAGGTCTCGATCCCCCTCGCCGCTCATGACGGCGCTCTCCAGCGAAAGCCGTTCTCTCCTCCGGATCTCGCTGGCCAGCCGATCCTGCTGGTATGTCCACAGACGATCGAAGCGTCACTGTTGGTTCGGCGGCTGGACCGATGGGGCGCCGAGACCTGCATGATATCGGATATCGCCGCTGCTCGCGCGCTGCTTGCCGAGCGGTCGTGGCACACGGTGTTCGTGGATCACGCCATGGGCGCGGAAGCTGTCTGGCTGCTCGGCCAGATCGCCTGCCGGCACGCCACGCGACGGATCGTCATGGTGACGCCATCGACGAGACACGACCTTCAGGCTGCGGGCGCGGCAGCGTTCACGGGCTATCTGGTCAAGCCTCTGCGAGCTCAGTCGATCGCGGCGCGACTGACGGCGCCGGCCGATGGCTCGACCGCACAGCGGGCGACCAACCGCCAGCCGGATTTCGAGACGATCGGAGAATCCGACTCGCCGGCCACGGTGCCCGCGCAAAGTCTTTCGGTTCTCGTCGCGGAGGACAACGAGATCAACGCGTTATTGATACGCTCGCTCCTGACCCGGCTCGGGCACGACGTGACCGTCGCCGCAAACGGCGAGGACGCGCTTGCCTCGTGGGTCGCCGCTCAAACCGCTGATGCGCCCTACGACCTGGTGCTGATGGACGTCCAGATGCCGAAGCTCGACGGCATCGAGACCACAAGAAAAATCCGGGAACGGGAAGCCGACGGTCACGCCCGCCGCACCGCCATCCTGGCGCTGACGGCCAATACGCTGACTGACGATCGTCATGCCTGTTTCGATGCCGGCATGGATGGCTTCCTCGTCAAGCCGCTCGATCAGGACAAGCTGGCCGACGCGCTCGCGCGATTGATAGCGGCACGTCATCTCGCGGCATAAATCTGAGTTCAGCGCTGTTGAATCCGGCCCTGTTGATTGAGCATGATCTTGTCCGAAAGCCGGTTCGCGCCCGGATCAAGTCCGGGGGGAGGCTTCGGGACATGCTCTAAAGCCGCCTCAGCGCGACCTGTTCGACGACATGATCGGCTCCCTTCTTGAGAATCAAGGTCGCCCGCGGCCGCGTCGGCAGGATGTTGTCCTCGAGGTTTGCGCGATTGGTGCGTTCCCAGATCGCGATGGCCGTCGCGGTGGCCTCATCGTCCGACAGCAGCGCATAACGATGAAAATAGGATCGCGGGTCATGAAAGGCGGTGTCCCGCAGCGCCAGGAAACGCTTGACATACCAGTCCCGCAGCACCGGTTCCTCGGCGTCGAGATAGACCGAGAAGTCGAAGAAATCGGAGACAACCGGAACGGCCCTGCCATCGCGCGGCAGCGGTCCGGTCTGCAGCACGTTGACGCCTTCGACGATCAGAATGTCGGGCTGACTGACCTCGGTCCAGCTATCCGGCACGATGTCATACGTCAGATGCGAGTAAACCGGCGCGCGCACCGGCGTGCGGCCCGCCTTGATGTCGCTGAGAAACCCCAGCAGCATCGGCAGATTGTAACTTTCCGGAAAACCCTTTTTCTGCATCAGGCCATGTCGCTCGAGCACCGCGTTCGGAAACAGAAATCCGTCGGTGGTGACGAGTTCGACCTTGGGGCGCGGCGACCATCGCGCGAGCAGCGCCTGCAGCACGCGAGCCGTCGTCGACTTTCCGGCCGCGACCGATCCTGCCACGCCGATGATATACGGCACCTTGCGGTCGTGGATGCCGAGAAACTGCCGCTGGGCGACGAAGAGCCGCTGCATCGAGGCCACATAGATCGACAGCAGCCTGGACAGCGGAAGATAAATTTCCTCGACCTCGACAAGATCGAGGCGATCATGCATCGATCGCAACGCCGCGATTTCATTCGCGCCCAGCGTCATCGGCATGTCGTGCCGCAGCTTCGCCCACTCGGCGCGGGAGAAAATCCGATAGGGATTATATTGCTGCTGCTCTGGCCGCGAATCCATGAAGCTCGCCCCGGGGCTACTCGCGATTGCGCGCCGCCTTCTCTTCGAGTCCGGACATCGCCGTGCGCTGCGCGAGGGCCTCTTCGATGTCCTGGAATTTCACGCCGCGAGCCTTCAGCAGCACCAGGAAGTGGAACATCACGTCGGCGCCTTCTGCGATCAGGTGGTTACGGTCGTTTTCAACCGCAGCGATCACCGTCTCGATGGCTTCCTCGCCGAACTTCTTGGCGCAATGCTCGGGACCCTTGTCGAGCAGCTTTCGTGTATAGGATGCCTCGCCGCCGGATGCAGCCCGGGCGTCGATGGTGGCGGCAAGATCATGGATCGTGAAACGCGGCATGCTACTCTGCTTGTCCTGCGCGCCGATTATGCCAACGCGCCCATTTTCGAATGTTTAGCACTTCCGCGATGTGAAGTCGTCAGGGATCGAGCCGCATCGGCAACCCGGCGCGGGCCATATGATCCTTGGCTTGGCGAATGGTAAATTCCCCGAAGTGAAAGATCGACGCGGCAAGAACCGCCGTCGCATGGCCTTCACGAATCCCGTCGACCAGGTGGTCGAGATGACCCACGCCACCGGACGCGATCACGGGAACGGAAACGCTGTCGGCCACCAGACGCGTCAGCGGCAGATCGAAGCCTTGACGGGTGCCGTCGCGGTCCATCGAGGTCAGCAGGATCTCGCCGGCGCCGAGCGACACCACCTCCTGGGCATATTCGATCGCGTCGATGCCGGTGGATTTGCGGCCGCCATGGGTGAAGATTTCCCAGCGGTCCGAACCGCCCGCTTTCGACACCCGCTTGGCGTCGATCGCGACCACGATGCACTGGTCGCCGAACTTCTCCGCGGCTTCCCTGACGAACTCGCGCCGGCTGACCGCCGCGCTGTTGATCGAGACCTTGTCCGCGCCCGAACGAAGCAAGGTGCGAATGTCGTCGATAGTGCGCACCCCGCCGCCGACCGTCACCGGCATGAAGCAGGCTTCCGCCGTGCGCCGGACCACATCCAGCATGATGCCGCGATTCTCGTGCGTCGCGGTGATGTCGAGAAAGGTGAGTTCGTCGGCGCCGGCGGCATCGTAGGCGACCGCCGCTTCCACGGGGTCGCCGGCATCACGCAGGTCCACGAAGTTGATGCCCTTGACGACCCGGCCATCCTTCACGTCGAGGCAGGGAATGACACGGACCTTGAACATCGCGAGCAAATACTCTCAGGCTGCCGCACGCGCGGCGCGGATCAGCGCCAGCGCCTCGGCGGGATCGAGCCGGCCGTCATAGAGCGCGCGTCCGGCGATGGCGCCCGCGAGCTTCTTCGCGCGCGGCGCGAGCAACGCCTTCACGTCCGCGATGGAGGCGAAGCCGCCGGAGGCGATCACCGGGATTGAAATGCTGTCGGCGAGTGCGACGGTGGCGTCGAGGTTGAGGCCCTTCAGCAGACCGTCGCGCGCGATATCGGTAAAGATGATCGCCGCGACGCCCGCGTCCTCGAACCGCCGTGCGATGTCGAGCGCCGTCACCTCCGACGTTTCGGCCCAGCCCTCGACGGCAACCTTGCCGTCGCGCGCATCGAGACCGACCGCCACCCGTCCCGGAAATGCCTTTGCCGCCTGCTTGACCAGAACCGGATCGCGCACCGCGGCGGTGCCGATGATGACGCGCGCGATGCCCTTGCCGAGCCACGCCTCGATCGTCTTCAGGTCTCGGATGCCGCCGCCAAGCTGCACCGGCATGGTCACGGCCTTCAGCATCCGCTCCACGGCATCGGCATTGACCGGCTTGCCGGCGAACGCGCCGTCGAGATCGACCACGTGCAGATATTCGAAGCCTTGCGAGGCGAAGGCGCGCGCCTGCGCGGCAGGATCGAGATTGAACACGGTGGCCCGCGCCATGTCGCCCTGCTCCAGGCGAACGCATTGGCCGTTCTTCAGATCGATGGCGGGAAAGAGAATCACGGCTTCCACTTCAGAAAGTTCGAAATCAGGGCGAGCCCGAACCGCTGGCTCTTCTCCGGATGAAACTGGGTGCCGATCGCGGTGTCCCGGCCGACGATAGCCGTCACCGGGCCACCGTAGTCGGCGCGCGCCAGCACATCGGTCTCGTTGACGGCGTTCAGATGATAGGAGTGCACGAAATAGGCGTGGCGGCCTTTCGGTCCCAACGGCAGGCGGTCGAGCACCGGATGCTCGCGCACCGGATCGAGCGTATTCCAGCCCATATGCGGAATCTTCAGGCTCTCGTCGCGCGGTGAAATTTTCTCGACGTCGCCCGCGATCCAGTTCAGACCATCGGTCGTGACATGCTCCTTGCCGCGCGTCGCCATCAGTTGCATGCCGACGCAAATGCCCAGAAACGGGCGCGCCTTGTCGCGCACGACCTCGGTCAGGGCCTGGACCATGCCATCCAGCGCATCGAGTCCCCTACGGCAATCAGCGAACGCGCCGACGCCGGGCAGCACCACGCGATCGGCCCGGAACACCACGTCCGGATCGCGCGTCACCACGATCCTTTCCAGGTCTTCGACGCCGCGCGCCGCGCATTCGAACGCCTTCGCGGCCGAATGAAGATTGCCGGATCCATAGTCGATGATCGCAGCCGTCACCGCCGCATCCCGGGTTGCGGAAACAGGCCGACAATGTCGCTGCGCGGTGGTGGTGGCGAAAATGGCTGGCCCGAACCGTTACGGGTCGGCGGCGGCGCGCCGCGATCGACAGCCAACGGATCGAAGTCCACACCCCGCGTGACTGCCCAGCGATCGAAAAAACGTCGCTCGGCGGCCTCCCGGTCGTCCGCGAGGACGATGCCGAGCTGACGCCACTTGCGCCGCGACAGCGTCCAGCGCCGCAGGCTTGCCGCTTCCAGTCCCATCAGCACGGCGATCACCGCCATTACCGCGAGCCGCGTTCCGCCCCCGGCGCGCAGCAGCGTCATCGCGACTTCGAGCACGATCGACAGGACCATATATCCGGCGAACGCCAGCCAGAGCCGTTGATAAAGCAACCACAACGGACCGAACACGAAGGCCCAGAACGAAAAGCCGTCGCGAACGAACACGAATTGGTCCGTGGTGCCGCGCACGTCCGTTCCCTCGGCAGGCGGCGCATGGACTGTATAGACCGGCATGTGCACTCTCCGTCGACGACAGGGTGATCAGCCGCCAAGCTGACCCTTTGTTGACGGCACTTCGCCCGCGGCGCGCGGATCGATCGCCACCGCCTCACGAAGCGCCCGCGCCAGACCCTTGAAGCAGGATTCGGCGATATGATGGCTGTTTTCGCCATATAGGATCTCGACGTGCAAAGTCACGCCCGCATTGACCGCAAAGGCATTGAACCATTCGCGCACCAGCTCGGTGTCGAATTCGCCGATCTTGTCGCGCGGGAAATCGACCCTGAAGACCAGCATCGGGCGTCCCGAAATATCGATCACGACACGGGACAGCGTCTCGTCCATCGGCATATGGACGCCGGCGTAGCGGGTGATGCCGGCCATCGTGCCGAGCGCCTGCTTCACGGCCTGCCCCAGCGCGATGCCCACATCTTCCGTGGTGTGGTGATAATCGACGTGGAGGTCGCCGTCGGCCTTGACCGTGATATCGATGCGCGAGTGGCGGGCGAGCAGGTCAAGCATGTGGTCGAAAAAGCCGATTCCGGTCGCAACGGTGGCGATGCCGGAGCCATCGAGGTTCACCGCGACCTCGATGTCGGTTTCCTTGGTTTTGCGCTTGATGGTCGCCGTGCGCATGACGTGAGATCTCCGCATTGCGCATGATCTGCCAAAAAGGCGCTCGGATCACCCGCTCCTGAACGGGCCTTTTAACAGGCTCATGCTCCCTTCGCTACTGCGAGACGGCGCCTTTTGCGGGCTATGGTGACTAGTGGAGTGGATTTGACATTCGCCACCCAGCTGCCGCGGGTGCCGAGATGCGAATGTCAAATCCAAAACTCCACTGGAAACCTATAGTTGCTAGTGGTCCCTGCGATTCTCACATTCGCAAAAATACCTGCTGAAACGGGATGCGAATGCTAGAATCGGACCACTCGAATCCGCCAATTCGAACACCGATTGCAACGCCGCGCTGCAATGCCTAAATCTGGCGCATCACGAAGGGGTTCAGATGCAAGCATCACAGCCGGAGGTGTGGCACGGCACCACGATTTTGACTGTCCGCAAGGGCGGCAAAGTCGTCATTGGCGGAGACGGCCAGGTCTCGATCGGTCAGACCGTGATCAAATCCAATGCAAAGAAGGTCCGGAAGCTCGGCAAAGGCGACGTGATCGGCGGATTCGCCGGCGCCACCGCCGACGCCTTTACGCTGTTCGAGCGGCTGGAGAGCAAGCTCGAGCAATATCCCGGCCAGCTCACCCGTGCCGCGGTCGAACTCGCCAAGGACTGGCGCACCGACCGTTATCTGCGGCGGCTCGAAGCCATGATGCTCGTCGCGGACAAGGACGTGTCGCTGGTTCTTACCGGCACCGGCGACGTCCTGGAGCCGGAAGCCGGGGTGATGGCGATCGGCTCCGGCGGAAACTACGCGTTGTCCGCCGCGCGGGCGTTGATCGATTCCGACAAGGATGCGGAAGCCATCGTCCGCCGCTCGCTCGATATCGCCGCCGATATCTGCGTTTACACCAACCGAAACCTGACCATCGAGACGTTGCCCACGGATTGAGCGATGCCGAGCCCCGCATTCCGACAGATATTGCCCACCGCTCGATGATGCGCAGCGTATGAGCGCTTTGACCGGTCAAACCGATCCCCTGCCGTCAACGAGCATCTCGGTCGGCAAGGGGATTGCAATCGCGCTCGGCCTGGTCCTGCTGCAAGGTGCAATTCTCCATGCCATGGGCCGGGTCCCGATCTGCTCCTGCGGCTACGTCAAGTTCTGGCACGGCATCGTGCAAAGCTCCGAGAATTCGCAGCACCTCACCGACTGGTACACCTTCTCCCACATCATCCATGGATTTCTGTTCTACGGCGCGACCTGGCTGATCCTGCCCCGCGCCCCATGGATCACCCGCCTTCTGATCGCGATCATGATCGAAAGCGGATGGGAGATCGTCGAGAACTCACCCTGGATCATCGATCGCTATCGCGCAGCGACGATTTCCCTGGACTACTACGGCGACAGCATCGTCAATTCGCTGTCCGACACTCTCGCGATGATCGCGGGATTCGTGCTGGCGCGCAAACTGCCGATTGCCTTGACGATCCTGCTGGCAGTCGCGTTTGAAGTGCTGGTCGGACTGCATATCCGCGACAACCTGACGCTCAACGTCATCATGCTGATCCATCCGTTCGAATCCGTCCGGCACTGGCAGGCCGGGCCGCCCATCATCTGACCGCTTGTTACCGCAACGTTTCACCATATCTTCGAGATCATGATGCACTTCTCTCCTCGCGAAATCGTTTCCGAACTCGACCGTTTCATCGTCGGCCAGACCGACGCCAAGCGCGCCGTCTCGATCGCCTTGCGCAATCGCTGGCGACGCCAGCAATTGACCGGGCCGCTGCGCGAGGAAGTGCTGCCGAAAAACATCCTGATGATCGGGCCGACCGGCGTCGGCAAGACCGAGATCGCGCGGCGGCTCGCCAAGCTGGCGAACGCACCGTTCCTCAAGGTCGAGGCGACGAAGTTCACCGAGGTCGGATATGTCGGGCGCGACGTCGAACAGATCGTTCGCGATCTCGTGGAGGTTGCGATCAACCAGACGCGCGAGCGCAAGCGCAAGGACGTTCAGGCGCGCGCCCAGCTCGCCGCGGAGGAGCGCGTGCTCGATGCGCTGGTCGGCGCCAACTCGAGCGCCGCCACGCGCGATTCCTTTCGCAGGAAATTGCGCGCCGGCGAACTCAACGACAAGGAGATCGAAGTCGAAACGCAATCCTCCGGCGGAGCGCCGATGTTCGAGATCCCGGGGATGCCCGGTGCGCAGGTCGGCGCGATCTCGATCGGCGATATTTTCGGCAAGATGGGCGGGCGAACCAAGACCCGGCGGCTGACCGTTGAGGATTCGCACGAAATCCTGGTCAACGAGGAATCCGACAAGCTGCTCGATACCGATCAACTTACGCAGGAGGCGATCGCCACGGTCGAGAACAACGGCATTGTGTTTCTCGACGAGATCGACAAGATCTGCGTGCGTGACGGCCGCAGCGGCGGCGACGTGTCGCGCGAAGGCGTGCAGCGCGACCTGCTGCCGCTGATCGAGGGAACGACGGTCTCCACCAAGCACGGCGCGGTCAAGACCGACCACATTCTGTTCATCGCGTCAGGCGCGTTTCACATCGCCAAGCCGTCGGATTTGCTCCCCGAGTTGCAGGGGCGGCTGCCGATCCGCGTCGAACTGGATGCTCTGACGCGCGACGACATGCGGCGCATCCTGACCGAGCCCGAGGCCTCGCTCATCAAGCAATATATCGCGTTGATGCAGACCGAAGGCGTCACGCTCGACTTCTCCGACGACGCTATCGACGCGCTTGCGGATATTGCGGTTGCGGTGAATTCCACGGTCGAGAACATCGGCGCCCGGCGGCTGCAGACGGTGATGGAGCGGGTGCTCGACGATGTTTCGTTCTCGGCGCCCGACCGAAATGGAGAGACCGTTCGAATCGACGCCGCATACGTTCAGAAGCACGTCGGCGATCTGGCCAAGAACGCCGACCTGAGCAGGTTCATTCTCTAGAGTCTTCCACCGTTAGAGTCTTCCACCGCTTCATGGAAACGGGTGGAAGACTCTAGGTTATTGATTTGACGCGCTTTCTTCACGCGAACCGGATACCACTTCGCTCGAAAACGCTATAGCGTCCGCTCCACCTGCGTTGAATCAGGCTCGTCGCTTATCTTTTGTTTGAGCATGATCTTTTCCGAAAGCCGGTTTCCACTTTTCGGGATCATGCTCTAAAACCCCGCGCGCGTCGCAGGCGGACGTACAGCGCACCCTCGCCGCCGTGACCGACATGCGCCTCGTCGAAGCCGGCGACCAGCGAGCGGAATTCCGGCAGGGCGAGCCATTGCGGGACCTGCCGGCGAAGCACGCCGCGTCCGGAATCAGGATCGGCCGCCCGGCCCTTGCCGGTGATGACAAGCACGAAGGTCAGACCATCGCTTGAGGCGTTCTGCAGAAAGCGCAACAGGACACGATGCGCCCGCGTCTGCGTCATGCCATGCAGGTCGATCCGGGCGTCGATGTCTTTGCGTCCACGCGACAATTGCGATCGCTCGCGTCGCGTGAGCGATACGGGCGGCGGAGCTTTTGTCCTTCTGACTTTGGCGACGTCGGATGACGTCGGCCTTGGCGCCGGAGCGGACGGCACCGCGATGCCTGCTGCCTCGCGCAACGCCACGGAAGCTCCAGTCGATCGAGAGCGTTTGCGCAACGGTTTGGCCTGGCCGGCGACGCTCTCCCACAATTGACGCTCGTCATCCGTAAGAACGCGCTGGCGGCGCGGTCGTGCGAGGGTATCCGGCGACGGGCGTTTCATCGTACCGGGCTGCGCCAGCGCCGGCGGTGATGACGCCGCGGATGACGATCGGACCTGACTTCAGGCCGCATCACCGGAGACGGAACGGTTCCTGAGGACGCAGCTTTCGCCGCCGGCACGGCAGTAGTCCCGGCCGGCTCGCCGGCCGGGCCGACGGCGGGCGGTTGAGGAGTAACCGCGGGCTTGCGATCCTTCGCAGGAAACAATCTGGCGATCTTCGCCGACGGTCGCTTTTCCGGAAGCGGCATGGTTCTGCCGCGGGCGATTGGATCGAGGCTGTTCGGAACAAGCATCACGAAATGCATATTGTGGCGCAGGCGGCCCGACACGCGGCCTGCTTCCGACCCTGCGCCGAAGTAAAGGTCGGCGCGAGCCGGGCCGACGATCGCCGAGCCGGTATCCTGCGCGATCATCAACCGATGGAACGGGGTTTTCGCCTGTGCGGATTCGATCGGCAGTTCGCCTTCGATGAAGAACGGCGTGCCGTAGACATGCAGCGATTTATCGACTGCGATCGACCGGCCGGGTACCAGCGGCACGCCCTGCGCGCCGACCGCCTCGTCATTGTCCGAAAGCTTTACCTCGTGGAAGAAGACATACGACCGGTTTTGGCGGCGCAACTCCGTGGCTCCATCCGGGTTTTCAGTCATCCACTGCCTGATGCGCTGCATCGACATCTGGTCCTTCGGGATGATGTTGCGCTCGATCAGGATACGGCCGACGGCGGTATAGGGATAGCCGTTATAGGAATCATAGTTGATGCGCAGGGTCGAGCCATCCTCGAGATGAACGCGCGCGGAGCCCTGGATTTGCGTGAACAGCAGATCGGTCTGGCTCTTGAGCCAGCAGATCTCAAGGCCGCGGCCCGCGATCGCGCCGTCCTCGATTTCGGCGCGATCGTAGTAGGGAACAAGCTTTCGGCGGCCGATCTTGCGATATACGGGTCCGCTGTTCGGCAGGCTCGGCGCGCTCTGCGTGAAACCCCGGACGAAAAGATTCGAGGGACGCCGGTAGACCGGCACGGTGTAGACGTCCGTCCTGGTGCGCGATCCGTCGATAATCGGCTCATAATAACCGGTGACAAAGCCGTCGGCTTCGCCGAGGCGCGAAATTCGCACGGCCCGGAAACGGGTTTCGAAAAAGGCGCGGGCCTTGGCATCGTCAGGGTTGGCGACACCTTTGGCCGCGCGGCACGGCTCTCGCAAAGATGTGCCCAACACTTTCTGGCCGGCAGCGGCCGGGAGCTGCCCGGTCGTTACCGCACGGCAGCTCCTGCGAAAGGTCCTGAATGCTTCAAGATGATCGTCGTCTTTCCAGCCGGCGATGTCGGCCCATGCCACCGGCATGTATTGACCGCCTGTGACCTCGAACGGCCAGACCGGATGACGGGGAGCGTGCCGGGCTTCGCCCGCGGCAGGCATAAGCACAGCGGCCACGCAAAATCCGATGGCGCACCGTTTAAGGCGATACCGATCAGCTGCCGCTTCCGGTGCCAACCAGTTTCCAGTTCGGATCGCGCGAAGCGATATCGCGGGCAAACGTCCAAACGTCGGTGATATCGGAAATCTTTTCAGGGTTTCCGTCGACAATTGCTCCCGCCTTGTCGCGCGTAATCGAAATCATCTGCGAGGTGAAACGAACCGTCAGTTGCTCCGCGCCGTCGCGCAATTCCGCGCCAATCAGCTCGACTTTGTCGATCGAGACAAATCGCGTTTCCGTCTGCTGCTCGAGTTTCTCCCGATCCTTGATGGCGGCGTCGAAGCTGTCATAGACGTCCGTCGACAGCAAATCCTTCAGGGTCCGGCGATCGCCATTGGCGAACGCCAGCACAATCATCTCGTAGGCGCTGCGCGCGCCGCTCAGGAAATGCTTCGGGTCGAAGGATGAATCCTGAGCCGCGATGGCATCGAGCCCGAGGGCGAGCGGCGTGCCCGGTTCGGTCAGATTTTTCCAGCGCTCGGAGGCGGACGTCACATCGGCCGTGGGCGCCGATGACGTCTGATCGATCACGGTGCCCGGTACCGGAACAACATTGTTGTCCTGCGTACCATGCAGCACTTCACGGGTCGCACGGTCGTAGGGCGGACGCTCACTTCCCGTGCGCTGTCCCAGGACACTGCGCAGACGCAGGAAGATAAAAACCGCCAGCGCCAGAAAAATGATGGTGTAAATATCCACTTCGTCTTCACTTTCTGATCGGTCTGGTTCTCGTCCGGCGAACGAACGTCCAGCAGGGATCACAGGTTCGCATCAGACGGCGTCAATAATGTAGGTATGATATCCAGTCCGGCCAAGGGCGCGTTTTAGCACAACGAACCGGATCAGGGAGTTGTCTCCTCAGCTGCCGCCTTAAAAAATAATAGCGTGTTTCCGATCAAAGGGGAAATCGGATTACGGGAAGAAAACGCGTTCCTTCAACAGTTTAAGCCGCCAGGCTATGCAACCTGCGGCGTTTTTTCCGAAAGCTCCGAGGCTAAACGCGACGAGTCGCCCCGGCGGAGGGACCATCCCGAAGGTCCCACCGTCCTTGTGGACAGCGGCAGGCTTGTGATAGCCACTCGCGGCGGCGCGGCAATTTGCCCCTTCAAGCAAGCCGACCTTCCCTGACTCGCTTGAACGTTCCAGGAGAGACATCCAATGACCAACGGCAACGGCACACCTCCCGAGGCGGGCCCTTCACCCCAGCTGAATGTGCTGGCTCAATACACCAAGGATCTCTCTTTCGAGAATCCCAACGCGCCAGCCTCGCTCGCCCCGCAGCAAACGCCTCCCTCGATCAGCGTTCAAATCAATGTCGGCGCCAGCAACGTCGCGGAGAACGACTACGAGGTGGTGCTTAAGGTCGAGGGCAAGGCCGAGCATACCGGCAAGCTGATGTTCGGTTTCGAGCTGGCCTATGCGGGCGTGTTCCGGATCGCCAACGTTCCGCAGGAAAACCTGCATCCGCTGGTCATGATCGAATGCCCGCGCCTGCTGTTCCCGTTCGCTCGCGAAATCGTGGCGACGGTCGTTCGCGACGGCGGATTCCCGCCGCTGATGCTCGACCCGATCGATTTTGTGAGCTTGTACCGGCAAAACATGGAACGCCAGGCAGCGGCGCAACAACAGCAGCAGCCAAGCTAGAGGCTTTCCCTTCATGGGCGAGCGAAGCGGCGCCGTTTTGGAAGGCTGACGGCGACCGACCGGTTTGTTCATCACCGCCAAGACTTAGCTTACATGGCTTAGCTTATATGGCTTAGCCTGGCTTGGCCGGCCCGACTCAAGCCTCGTTGCCGACGAATTCCATCCAGATCGCCTTTTCGCCAAGTGTCGCGACGAAATCGCGATGGGCGATGCGGTCGGCATCGGTCACGCGCGGCGCCAGCGGCGAAGGGCGCTGACGCCGCGGCGTATCGAGTGTTCCGCCGCTCTGGCGGGCCACCGTTTCCACCAGGATCAATTGCGACTGCCGGGCGCCGATCAGATCGATATAGACTTCCGCAAGCAGTTCCGCGTCGAGCAACGCCCCGTGCTTGGTCCGGCGGCTGTTGTCGATGGCGTATCGCGAGCAGAGATCGTCGAGCCGGTTCGACACGCCGGGATGCTTCCGTCGCGCCAGCAGCAGCGTATCCACCAACCGGTCCCGCGCGATCGCCTGCCGTTCGAGGCGATCGAGTTCCGCATTGATGAAGCCGATATCGAACGACGCGTTGTGGATGACGAGCGGTGCGTCACCGACAAATTCCAGAAACTCATCCACGATCTGCGCAAACAGCGGCTTGTCGGCGAGGAATTCGCTCGACAGGCCATGGACCGCGAACGCTTCCTGCGGCATGTCGCGTTCCGGATTGATGTAGCGATGGAAGGTTTGCCCCGTCGGCATGCGATTGAAGATTTCAACACACCCGATTTCAACCAGACGATCGCCGCGCAGCGGATCCAGGCCGGTTGTTTCGGTGTCGAGAACGATTTCGCGCATAATTCCGTCAGTCTAACGAATCAGGGCCGCCGTCGCGGCATTTTAGCAGTCTGCGCCAGAATTTCCCGGATTCGCTCGCGAACGTCGTCGATACCGTGCGAGGTGTCCACTACGAAATCTGCCCGGCTGCGCTTCTCAGCGTCGGGTAACTGCCGGGCCAGGATCGTATTCAGCTTGTCGTCCGTCATGTTGCTGCGGGCCAGAATACGCTGGCGTTGAATGTCCGGCGTTGTGGTGACCACGACGACCGCATCGACATGCTTCTCGCCACCGGTTTCGAACAGCAGCGGCACGTCCACCACCGCCACATCGACACCCGATCGCTCGGCCCGATCGAGAAACGACTGACGATACGCATGCAGCATCGGATGCACGATCTGCTCAAGCCGCTTCATGGCCGCAGCGTCGTGCACGACCTTTGCCGACAGCTTATCGCGATCGACCTTGCCGTTGACGGTTGTTCCGGGAAACGCCGCCTCGATGGCCGGTGCCGCCTCGCCTTCATAAATTTTGTGAACGGTCGCGTCGGCATCGTAAACCGGCACCCCGGCTTCCGAAAAAAGCCTGGCGGTGGTCGATTTCCCCATTCCGATCGATCCGGTCAGCCCGAGCACCAGCATGTGCGAACACCCGACGTCACAACGATAGCAGCCCCTGGCCGCGCAGAAAAGCAAGCAGCGGCAACAGCGGCAAGCCGAGAATGGTGAAATGATCGCCGTCGATCCGGCTGAACAGGTGGACACCCAGTTTCTCGAGCTGATAGGCGCCGACGCTCGCGGTGGCCGCATCGCCAACCGCGTTCAGATAGGCCTCGATCGCGTCCTCGCTCAGCTCCCGCATGGTCATGCGGGCGGCCGATACATTTTCAAAGAGCAGCTTGCCGTCGCGCACGATCGCAACAGCGGCGTGCAGCGTGTGAGTCCGGCCGGACAGCGCGCGCAGGTGTTCCGTTGCCCCCGCGCGCCCAGCCGGTTTGTCGAACGGGCGGCCATCGCATTCGAGGGTCTGATCGGCTCCGATGACGTAGCGGCCGGGCGCGCGCGACGAAACCTCACGCGCTTTTTCACAAGCCAGGCGAACGGCGATCTCATCGCTTTTGGTCAGGCCGGAGTTTCGCTGAATGGCGCGCTCGTCGATCTCGGCCGGAACGGTCTCGAATGACAAGCCGGCATTTGCGAGCAATGCCTGGCGCACCTGGCTTTGAGATGCCAGAATCAGGGGTTTTGGTTCGAGCCAGATCGCCGTCACCAGCCTACTCCGCCCGCCGCTGCCGTTGCCGATCCGCAAACAGCTTCATGATCGCAGCGGCGGTCTCCTCGATCGACCGTCGTGTGACGTCCAATTGGACCCAGTCGTGCTTCGCACTGAGGCGGCGGGCATAGGTCACTTCGTCGGCAACCGATTTCCGGTCGATATAGGTTTCGTTGCCGGCGCCCGACCCGATGCTCAACAGCCGGTTCTGCCGGACCTGAATGAGTCGCTCGGGCGCCGCATGAAGGCTGACGATCAAGGGCTTCTTCAACGATTCCAGTTGACGCGGGATGGCGATGCCCGGCACCAGCGGCACGTTCGCAGTGCGGATGCCGCGGTTAGCAAGATAGACCGACGTTGGCGTTTTCGACGTGCGCGACACTCCGACCAGTACGACGTCGGCTTCCTCCAGACCTTCGACATGCTGTCCGTCGTCGTGCATCATCGTGTAGTTCAAGGCGTCGATGCGTCTGAAGTAGTCCGCGTTCAGCGTGTGCTGCGCGCCGACCCGGCCGATCGTGGAAGCGCCGAGATAGGCCTGAAACAACTGCATCACAGGGCCGATAATCGAAAGGCTCGGGCTGTTGATTTCCTGGCACTTGGCTTCGAGGCGCTCCACCAGATCCTTTTCCAGGAGCGTGAACAAAACGATTCCCGGCGTTTCCTCGATTTCCGCAAGAACGCGATCAAGCTGCTTCTGGCTGCGCACCAGCGGGTAGACGTGCTCCACTGGCGTCAGGTTGGCATATTGGGCGGCGACCGCACGCGACACCGTGATCAGTGTTTCGCCGGTCGAATCGGACACCAGATGGAGATGAAAATTGCTGCCGGTGATGGGCGCCATGACCCCTGAATACCTGTGCATCGCTGTGGAGTTCGAGCCGCGATACGGCTTATCCGGCAAGGACCGCTGGATAACCGGGGATTTTGCTCACAGGCCTCACGGCAGGGATAACTCCATCGATTGCCGGCAATGATAATGAGACCGTGTGGAATTGTCTCTGGGTAATTGCGGGTCAACGACGCGTAAGTGTTTGCGCTGCTGACGATCTTTCGGATTGACGGCTGAACGGGTCTTAATTCAGGGAGGAGTGGAGAAGCTTTTGAAAGAGCCGGGACAGAATTGTCTCCGCCGAATTCACCGCCACTAAGACTCAAACCTTAAGAATCTAAAAAGTAATTTTTAGAAAAGAGTCGCTTGCGGAGATCGTCCCGATCAGGTCTCTATCGGTCGCCGGAATAACCCCCACACCAGCCGTATGTTCCGACAAATTGTCAGTCGTCAGGGCATCCTGAGCGAGAAGACCGATGTACGAGTGGATCAAGGCCTTTCATGTCATTGCCGTCATCTCCTGGATGGCCGGCATGCTCTACCTGCCGCGGCTATTTATTTATCACTGCGACGCCGAGATCGGCTCGAAGCAATCCGAGACGTTCAAGGTGATGGAGCGGCGGCTCTTCAAGGCGATCATCAATCCAGCGATGATGGTCGCCTGGGGGCTCGGGCTTTATATGATGTGGGAGCATCAGTGGTATCTGGCGGGCTGGTTTCAGGGAAAGCTCGTGCTGGTGATCCTGATGTCCGCCATCCATGGCTATTTCGCCCGCCGCGTGCGGGATTTCGCGGCCGACCGGAATGCGGTGAGTCAAAAATTTTATCGCATTATCAACGAGGTGGTTACAGCTTTGATGGTCGGCATCGTCATACTCGTCATCGTCAAGCCGTAAGGCCGGGTCGGAAGTGGAAGTTGCCGCCGAAGAATGAAAAATAATGCCGTCAATCAATGACTTGCGTGCTGTCCGGCGCTAAACCGCCATCCATCTTGCGGGATTTGCCGCCAGGGGTCGCCGGAGAGGCAAGACGCGGCCAAGACGGCTAGTTGGGGACAGTTACCGAGCTATTTTCAGGCACGCAGTCTTCGACGGAAGACTGATGCACTCCTCCTTGCACGGAAGCAGTCAATTTTCTATATTGCGGATATCCCACCCCAAGCAGGCGGATGTGGTCGCGCTCCGGTCTCCTGAACTGAACCGGCCGCCATGTCAGGTTTGAAGCCTTTCGGCATCTTCCTCGCCCAAGGTTTTTTTCACGGTCAGGATCTGCGGACGTTCCTTTCAACCTGTCCGCACCTTCATGAACCCATCCGACGATCCTCCTCGAAGCGTTCCACAGGACCCTCCCAATGCGGGAAATGAAACTTCAAGACCTCAAGGCCAAGACGCCAGCCGAACTCGTCTCGTTTGCGGAAGAGCTTGGGGTCGAAAATGCCAGCACCATGCGCAAGCAGGAGCTGATGTTCGCCATTCTCAAGCAACTGGCGATTCAGGAAATCGACATCATCGGCGAAGGCGTGGTCGAGGTTCTTTCCGACGGCTTCGGTTTTCTGCGCTCGCCGGACGCTAACTATCTGCCGGGTCCAGACGATATCTACGTCTCGCCGTCGCAGATCCGCCGCTTCGGCCTGCGAACTGGGGACACCATCGAAGGCCACATCCGCAGCCCGAAGGAAGGCGAGCGTTATTTCGCGCTGTTGAAGGTCAACACGCTCAATTTCGAGGACCCCGAGAAATCGAAGCACAAGGTCAACTTCGATAACCTCACTCCGTTGTTCCCCGATCAACGGTTCCGGCTCGAGCTGGAGGACTCAACCCGCAAGGATCTGTCGGCGCGGGTTATCGATATCGTGGCTCCGATCGGCAAGGGACAGCGTGCGCTGATCGTGGCTCCGCCGCGCACCGGCAAGACCGTGCTGATGCAGAATATCGCGCACTCCATCACCGCCAATCATCCCGAATGTTATCTGATCGTTCTTCTGATCGACGAGCGCCCGGAGGAAGTCACCGACATGCAGCGCTCGGTGAAGGGCGAGGTCGTGTCCTCGACGTTCGACGAGCCGGCTGTGCGCCACGTCCAGGTCGCGGAGATGGTGATCGAAAAGGCCAAGCGTTTGGTCGAGCACGGCCGCGACGTCGTGATCCTGCTCGATTCGATCACGCGTCTGGGGCGCGCCTACAACACCGTCGTGCCCTCTTCCGGCAAGGTGCTGACCGGCGGCGTTGACGCCAATGCCTTGCAGCGTCCGAAGCGTTTCTTCGGCGCAGCGCGCAACATCGAGGAAGGCGGATCGCTGACCATCATCGCCACCGCGCTGGTCGACACCGGCAGCCGCATGGACGAAGTAATCTTCGAGGAGTTCAAGGGCACCGGCAACTCGGAACTGATCCTCGACCGCAAGGTCGCCGACAAGCGCACCTTCCCGGCGATCGACATCGCGCGCTCCGGCACGCGCAAGGAAGAATTGATCACCGATCCGCAACTGCTCAAGAAGATGTACGTGTTGCGGCGCATTCTCAACCCGATGGGCACCATGGATGCGATCGAGTTCCTGCTCGACAAGCTGCGCAACACCAAGAACAACGCGGAATTCTTCGAGTCGATGAATACGTGAATATCAGCGGCTCCCCACCGATCGTCGACAACCGGTCTGGGTATCGAGCATTCCTATGCCGGCCGGGATGACGGCAATCCCTGGGCTTCGTTCAGGATGACGGGCTGTGCGATCGAGCGGGCGCAGACGACCCTCGTCATGTAGGTTGTCAAGGCGATGGCGACTCCGGCAACGGCAGCGCCTCCGAGGAGGTCGACGGCATAATGCGCGCCGTCGACCGGCGTTGCCACAAGCATCAGCAAGTTGATCGGACCGAAAAACCAGCGAAGTCGCCGGACTGGCCAGATTGCCCAGCAGAACAGTACCGCAGCAACGGCGTGGAAGCTCGGAAAGATAATCAGTCCTTCGAGATCGTCCAGCTTGACGACGTGGGTCGTGCCGCGCCGAAGCGATTCAAGATGCCGAATATGCTCAAATGCGCAGGATGGGGCGAGATTGCCAAAGTCCGCGCGCTGCAACCCGAGATGAGCATAGTTGGCCACCGCGGGTGTAAGGATGAAAATTGCTATCGTCAGGCATAAAGCTATAGCCACGGTCAGGACGAATTGCTGAAGTCGCACAAATCGCCGCGTCCAGAGCAACGCAATGCCGATGAGCACCGGTTGGACGTGAATGGTGAAGTAAATGAAATGGATCGTGCGGCCGACGATGTAATGGGTGTTGAAGAAGTCGAGATATGCGCGCCAGTCAAACCCCAGCTCCTGATCCAGGTGGAACAGGATGTCGTCCCGATAGGGAAAGTCGGCGGTCGCGGCGGCAAAGCTGAGCAGCGTACCCGTTAGCAGGATAATCAGAAGCTGCGCGGAAAATTCAGTCCCTGCCGAAATGTACCGGTCGATGCGATAGTAACGGTAATAAAATGACAGGCAGAGGCAGGCGGGAATTAACAAAAGAACCGGCCAACGGTGAGTCACGTCAAGGGACAGCCCGGCCCATCGGTAGCTCACATAAAGCGTGCCAAGCATGCCGCAATAACGAGCCAGATGAGCCGGTTCATCGTTTTGGGATCAGCGGCCTCCATGGGGGATGAGGACATGGATCGACCATAAGCGAACAGTCTTAAGGGCAATTTACGCGCGGCGCCGGCGTCCCCGAAATGCCTAACTATCTCTTAATGGAGAAGGCGCAATTTGATCGTTCACAAGCGCGATGAGATCATTCGGCCGACTTACCGGCAGCGAGCAGCTCTGGTTGCGGCAGACGAAGGCCGCGGCGCCTTGGACGGACTTAACCTTGGCACGCGCGGGATGGTCGGCCGGCAGCGCGTCGGCATGCGGCGCGTGCAGCACGATGTTCGTGGCGTGCGGCAGTTTTCTTGCGGCGCTGAGCAGCGCGCCGGCTTGCGCGCCCTCGCCCACCACGACGATCTCCGCGCCGGTGAGGCGGAGATCGAGCGCGTTCATCAGCGACAGTTGGCCGAAGCCGGTCGCGGTTGCGCTCGGCAGCAAGGCGGCGAACATGTTGTCGATGCGGTCGCGCCACTTTGTATCGCCGGTCAGCGCCGCGAGGCGGACCAGGTTTTGGGCGATCAGTCCGTCATGGTTGGGGATGGCGTCATCGGCCGTCGAGTGCGGCCGCACGATCAGTCCTTCGGCGTCGTCGGCGGTGAGATAATAGCCGCCGTGTTCGACGTCGGCGTAATGCGCGTCCAGCGTTGCCTGCCAGCGCAGGGCCTGCTCGAGAAAGGCGCTGTCGCCGGTCGCCTCATGCAGCGCGAGCGCCGCACGTCCCATCGCGGCATAGTCGGAAGCGAGCGCCGGGATCAATAGCCTGCCCTCGCGCCATGAGTGACCAAGCCGTTCGTCGCGGGTCATCGTGGTTCGAACGAAGTCGTACGCGATGCGCGCGGTTTGCAGCCAGTCCGCGACGTCGAAGGCGCGGGCTGCGTGAACGAGAGCCGCGATCATCAGGCCGTTCCAGTCGGCGAGCACCTTATCGTCGAGGCCCGGACGGACGCGACGCGCGCGGCGCGTCAAGAGCTTCGCGCGTAGCGCCTGCATCCGCGCCTCATCATTGCCGTCGAGGTCGGAGTTCTTCAGGCGATTGGGAATGTTGTGGCCTTCGAAGTTGCCCCCCGAGGTGATGTCGTATCGTGCGGCGAAATCAGCGGCGTCGGTTGCGCCGAGCACCTCTTCGATCTCGCTCGCGGACCAGACGTAGAACTTGCCTTCCTTGCCTTCGGAGTCGGCATCGAGCGAGGAAGCAAAGCCCCCCTCCCCGGTCACCATTTCCCGGCGAAGCCAATCGACGGTTTCGATCGCGCGTTCGCGGTACAGGGCACTGTTGCTGCGGGCGTAGTCGAGCGCGAGCAGGTCGAGAATCTGTGCGTTGTCGTAAAGCATCTTCTCGAAGTGCGGCACCAGCCATTTGTCGTCGACCGAATAGCGGGCATAGCCGCCGCCGAGATGATCGTAGATGCCGCCCTGGCTCATCCGCGTCAGGGTCAGCGAGGTGGCGGCGAAGAAGCGTTCGTCGCCGGTGCGCGCGCCGGCGCGCCAGAGAAATTCCAGCACGGAGCATTGCGGAAATTTCGGTGCGCCACGCAGCCCGCCGTTCACGGGATCGATTGCATGCATGATCGAAGCTGCCGCGCCGTTGAGTTCGGCGGGGCCGAGATTCGCCGGATTTTCGGATCTGGCGCGTTCGGAAAGCCGGGCGAGCAGCGCATCGCGGTTGTGCGCGATCCGGTCCGGCTTGTCGTGAAAAACCCGCGCCACCGATTGCAGGACATCGGTAAATGCCGGGCGGCCATAATCCGGCAGCTTCGGAAAATACGTGCCGCCCCAGAACGGCGATCCGTCGGGCGACAGGAACATCGTCAGCGGCCAGCCGCCCTGCTCGCCGAGATGATGAAGCGCGCTCATGTAAATCTGGTCGATATCCGGCCGCTCCTCGCGGTCGACCTTGATGCAGACGAACAACTCGTTCATCACTGCGGCGACTTCGTCGTCCTCGAAACTCTCATGCGCCATGACATGGCACCAGTGACAGGCGGCGTAGCCGATCGACAGCAGGATCGGTCGGTTGGTCCGCTGCGCTTCGGCGAGCGCTGCGGGTCCCCACGGCCACCAGTCGACGGGATTGTGCTGGTGTTGCAGCAGGTATGGGCTTGTTTCCGCAGCCAGACGATTCGCGGGGCGGCCTGAGCCGGCTGCGGCGTGATTCATATCGAGGCGCCCTTCTTTCGAATATGGGATAACAAAAGCAGCAAGGCTTCGCCGCTGTCGTCTGCATTTGTTGTGTCGTCGAAGCCGATTGAGACAATAGGCAATGCATCCGCGAGAGCAAACGATCTTCGCCCTGTCGTCGGGCCGGCCCCCGTCGGCGATCGCGGTCGTGCGAGTCTCGGGCGCGCAGGCGGGAACGGCGCTTGAAAAAATCGCAGGAATGATGCCTGCCGCGCGCCTGGCGAAGCGGGTCATGCTGCGCGATCCGCTCGGCGAAGTGATTGATGACGCTGTCGTTTTGTGGTTTGCCGGGCCTGCGAGCGCAACCGGCGAAGACGTCGCGGAGTTCCATGTTCACGGCGGCCGCGCGGTGCTGAACGCGTTGTTCGCTGCGCTCTCGTCGATTGCCGATGTAAGAGCAGCGGAGCCGGGCGAGTTCACCCGGCGCGCGTTCGAGAACGGCAAGATCGATCTCACCGAAGCCGAAGGTCTCGACGATCTCATCCATGCCGACACCGACCGGCAGCGGCGGCAGGCGTTACGGCAGTTGCAAGGACTGCTCGGCGATCGCGCGCGTGAATGGCGCAGGCAACTGATCGAGGCGTCGGCCCTGATCGAAGCCGGAATCGATTTCGCCAATGAAGGCGATGTGCCGGATGATCTGCTAAAGCCCGCGATGGAGAAGATCGCGCGGCTCCGTCAAGAGATCGAAGAAACCCTTGCTGCATCGGCGCAAAGCGAACGCCTGCGCGACGGCTTGACGGTCGCGATCGCGGGTCCGCCGAATGCCGGCAAGTCGACGCTGCTCAATCGGTTGGCGCGGCGCGAGGCGGCGATCGTTTCGCCCTATGCGGGCACCACGCGCGACGTCATCGAGGTGCATCTCGATCTCGATGGTTACCCGATGACGCTGATCGACACCGCGGGCATTCGCGAAACCGAGGATCCCATCGAGCGGGAAGGCGTGCGGCGGGCGCAAGAGCGTGCCGCGGCTGCGGATCTGGTATTGTGGCTTGCGGATGATGACGGTGAGCGGGCCTGTCCGCCGCGACCGATCGGAGGAGGAGGCGCGCCGCTTTGGGAGGTACGCAACAAGGTCGATCTTTCAGGCCCGGAAGATGATGGGACGAAGCCATGGCAGTTTGAGGCGAAACCGGGGCAGGGGGCAGCGACGCCGTATTTCCGGATTTCGGCGGCGCGTGGCGACGGCATCGATGAACTGGTTGCGGCGCTGACGTCGTTCGCGGGGAAGTGGCTCGGTTCGGGCGAAATCTCTGCCATTACGCGTTTGCGGCACCGCAGCATATTGCAGGAGGCTGCAGCATCGCTTGCGAAGACGGAGTCGTTGGCCGGGCGCGGCGATGAACTTGTCGCCGAACAGCTTCGGATTTCGGTTCAGTTGATGGGACGGCTTCTAGGTCGCGTGGACATCGATAATATTCTAGATTCGCTCTTTAAGGATTTCTGCATCGGTAAGTAGTACATTCTGTATTCATTCCTTCACTTGCCTCGCAAGAAACGAGCCCTTCCGGTTTCACGGCTGTGTGTTTCACGTGAAACACTGCCGTCGGTCTGCCAGTGAAATCCAAGCTTCCGGACGGCCCCCGGCTGAGCTAAAAACCGGGGCGAATAATCGTGAAGATTCCGGATATGGCACCATCATTCGACGTCATTGTGATCGGAGGCGGCCACGCCGGCTGCGAGGCCGCGACCGCGGCAGCGCGGATGGGCGCCCGAACGGCGCTCGTGACCCATCGCTTCGCGACGGTCGGCGCGATGTCCTGTAATCCCGCGATCGGCGGGTTGGGCAAGGGCCATCTGGTCCGCGAGATCGACGCACTGGACGGGCTGATGGGCCGCGTGGCCGATGCGGCGGGCATCCAGTTCCGGATGCTCAACCGCCGCAAGGGTCCGGCGGTCCGTGGGCCCCGCGCTCAGGCCGATCGCAAGCTCTATGCGGCCGCGATGCAGCGTGCGGTTCAGGAAGCCGCGAACCTCGAGGTGATCGAGGGCGAGGCGGACGACCTGATCGTCACTTCCGGCCGAATCGCCGGCATTCGCCTGAGCGACGGCCGCGAGATCAGGACCGGCGCGGTCGTTGTTACCACCGGCACCTTTCTGCGCGGACTGATCCACCTCGGCGAGAAAAGCTGGCCTGCGGGACGGGTCGATGAAGCGCCATCGCTCGGCTTGTCCGCGGCTTTCGAACGAATCGGTTTTACGCTGGGCCGCCTCAAGACCGGGACGCCGCCACGGCTTGATGGCGCCACCATTGACTGGGCGGCGGTCGAAATGCAGCCGGGCGACGATCCGCCGGAGCCGTTTTCGGTGATGACCGACCGGATCACTGTGCCGCAGATCCAGTGCGGCATCACCCGCACCACGCCGGCCACCCACGAGGTGATCCGGAGCAATGTGCACCGATCGCCGATCTATTCCGGCCAGATCACGAGTTCGGGGCCGCGCTATTGCCCGTCGATCGAGGACAAGGTGGTCCGCTTCGGCGATCGCGACGGCCACCAGATTTTCCTGGAGCCGGAAGGCCTGGACGATCCCACGGTCTATCCCAACGGGATTTCGACGTCGTTGCCGGAGGAGGTTCAGCTCGCGATCCTCGCGACCATTCCGGGCCTTGAACGCGTCCGGATGACCCGGCCGGGTTACGCTATCGAATATGACCACGTCGATCCGCGCGAGTTGGAGCCGACCTTGCAGACCAGGCGGATGCCCGGGCTTTTCCTGGCCGGCCAGATCAACGGGACCACGGGCTATGAGGAGGCCGCGGCGCAGGGGCTGGTCGCGGGCCTCAATGCCGCGTTGGCGGCGGGCGGCGGCGATCCGGTCGTATTCGACCGCGCCGACGGCTATCTCGGCGTGATGATCGACGACCTCGTGACCCGCGGCATTACCGAACCCTATCGGATGTTCACCTCACGCGCCGAGTACCGCCTGACGCTCCGCGCCGACAATGCGGACCAGCGGCTGACGGACAAGGGCATTGCAATGGGCTGTGTCGGGGCAGGGCGCGCCGCGCGTCACCGGGCCAAGATGGCGGCGTTGGAGGCGGCGAAGGCGCTGGCGACATCGCTGTCGGTGACGCCGAACGAGGCGGCCGGGTACGGGCTTTCGCTCAATCGCGACGGCCATCGGCGGTCGGCGTTCGAACTCCTGTCCTATGCCGAGATCGGGTGGGGCAAGGTGACCGCGATCTGGCCGGAGCTGTCGGCCGTCGATCCGACAATCGCCGTGCATCTGGAGATCGACGCCAAATACGACGTCTACCTGAGGCGTCAGACCGCCGATGTCGAAGCATTCCGCCGCGACGAGGGGCTGATTCTGACCGGGATCGACTACGGAGCGGTGCCGGGACTCTCCAATGAGGCGCGCAACCGGCTGGAAAAAGCCCAGCCGCGCACAGTGGGGCAGGCGGGGCGGCTCGATGGCCTGACGCCAGCCGCGCTTGGCATCCTGGCGGCGTATCTGCGCCGCGAAGCGCGGAAGAGAGCGGCAGCGTCGGCCTGAGCGCGATCCGGCCGAGATGTTTCACGTGAAACATCGGTCGTCGCCATGGTGGCAGCATAAAGAAAACGGCTCGCACCCCACGCGCCGGAAGGTCGCCCTCGGCCAATGGCCGACCGCCGCGGATTGAAATGTCTGGCCGGGAATCACACAGTCCCCTATGTTGCCTCAGTGGCCATGCCAAAACCTTTACTGGCTCAATCCGTTTCGACCGCCGACAAGGCGGCCGCGCTGGCGCTGACCCCTGTTTCACGTGAAACAGAGTTGCGGCTGGACGCCTATGTCGATCTGCTCGGCCAATGGCAGAGCAAAACTAATCTGGTCGCGCCGTCGACGCTGCCGCATCTTTGGACGCGCCACATCGCCGATTCGCTCCAGCTTCTTTCGCTGGCGCCGCAGGCAAAACTCTGGGCCGATCTCGGGAGCGGCGGCGGCTTCCCCGGCGTCGTGCTGGCCTGCGTTCTCGCGGACGTCCGAGGCGCACGGGTCGATCTCGTGGAGCGCAACACCAAAAAGGCCGCCTTCCTGCGTGAGGCTGCCCGGATTACCGGGGCGCCCGCCGTCATTCACAACGCGGATATTGGGGATTATGTGGAAAGGTTGGAGAGCCGGATCGATTGCGTAACCGCGCGGGCGCTGGCGCCTCTACAACTGCTGCTCGGCTTCGCGGAACCTCTGGTCAGACAGGGAGCCACGGCGTTGTTTCTCAAGGGTCAAGATGTAGAAGCTGAATTGACGGAAGCCACTAAATATTGGAATATTGAGCCTCGCATTCATTCCAGCCGCACCGGTGGACAAGGCTGGATCGTCGAACTCGATCGCATCGATCGGCGCGATAGTCCTCCGACAAAACAAACATGATAAACATGGCGCCGCGCATGACGGTAATTGATGATATCTATCAATGCGATAGCGAGCGCGATTCGTCCGCCCGCCATCCCCGGATCATTTCGCTTGCGAACCAGAAGGGCGGCGTCGGCAAGACGACGACCGCGATCAATCTCGGCACCGCGCTGGCTGCGATCGGCGAAAGCGTCCTGATCGTCGACCTCGATCCCCAGGGCAACGCGTCGACCGGCCTCGGCATCGACCGGCGCGACCGCAACGTCTCCACCTACGACGTGCTGATCGGCGAGGCGCCGCTGCGCGACGCCGTGGTGCCGACGGCGGTGCCGCGCCTTCATATAGCGGCATCGACCATGGATCTCTCCGGCCTCGAACTCGAGCTCGGCATGACGAAGGATCGCGCCTTCCGCCTGCGCGATGCGATCACCGCGCTCAACGGCAACGCCGCCGACAACGCCGATTACACCTACGTGCTGATCGATTGTCCGCCGTCGCTCAACCTTCTCACCGTCAACGCGATGGCGGCGTCGGACGCGATCCTGGTGCCGCTGCAATGCGAGTTCTTCGCGCTCGAAGGCCTGTCGCAACTCCTGCAGACAGTCGAGCAGGTGCGCACCACGCTCAATCCGAATCTGTCGATCCACGGCATCGTGCTGACCATGTTCGACTCGCGCAACAACCTGTCGAACCAGGTCGTCGCGGACGTCCGCGAGTTCATGGGCGAGAAGGTCTACGACACCATGATCCCGCGCAACGTGCGCATTTCGGAAGCGCCGTCCTATGGCAAGCCGGTGCTGGTCTACGATCTCAAATGCAGCGGCAGCGAAGCCTATCTGAAGCTCGCGACCGAGGTGATCAAGCGCGAGCGCGACCTGCGCACGACGCATTGAGGATTGGAAATCATTCGCGATGCGGGTGAGCGAAGCGATTGACGCCGCTCGCGAAGCGAAACCCGCTCTCTCCCACACAATGGAGAGGAAATAACAGAACAAGCGACGCCGTTGTTCTGGAACGCGCGTGCAAAATCATCTCGTTGATCTGGAGTGTTCTGCGTGAATCCAAGGGAGCTGACGATGGCCGACGAAGCGCGTTCGCGACTGGGCCGCGGTCTTGCAAGTCTGATCGGCGACGTCGGCGGCGAGGCTGCCCATGCCGAACGCCCGCGCTCGCAGCGCAAGGTGGCGATCGAGTTCCTGAAACCCAATCCGCGCAATCCGCGCCGCGCGTTTTCCGATGTGGAGCTGGGCGAACTTGCCGATTCGATTCGCCAGCACGGCGTGATCCAGCCGATCGTGGTGCGTGCGGTGAAAGGCGTTCAGGATCGCTACGAGATCATCGCCGGCGAGCGGCGCTGGCGCGCGGCGCAGGCGGCGGGACTGCATGACGTTCCGATCGTGCCGGTCGACGTCAGCGATCACGTCGCGCTCGAGATCGCCATCGTCGAGAACGTGCAGCGCGAAGACCTCAACGCGATGGAAGAGGCGAAGGGCTATCACGCGCTTGCCGACGAATTCAAACGCACCCAGGACGAGATCGCGAAGATCGTCGGCAAGAGCCGCAGCCACGTCGCCAACATGATGCGGCTGACGAAACTGCCCGAGGACGTGCAGGCGTTGATCGCCTCCGGCGAATTGTCGGCCGGCCACGCGCGCGCGCTGATCGGCGTGCCCGATCCTTCCGGCGCCGCGAAGCGCATCGTCGCCGAAGGCCTCAACGTGCGGCAGGCCGAGGCGCTCGCGCATGAGGCGGGCGTGCCGGAGCGCAAGCCGCCGAAGGCGCGCGCGGACAAGGCGCAGAAGGATCCGGATACGCTGGCGCTTGAAAAGCGCGTCAGCGACGCGCTCGGCCTTGCGGTGACGGTGGAGCACAAGAATCCCGGCGGGGTCGTGCAGATCCGCTATCGCGATCTCGACCAGCTCGACGAGATTTTGAAGCGGCTGGACAACAAAAGTTAGACAGTCATTCCGGGGCGCGCGAAGCGCGAACCCGGAATCCACGAACACAGCCGGGAACATGGATTCCGGGTCTGCGGGCTTTCGCCCGCATCCCGGAATGACGATTCGCTATCCCCGCCGCCTTGCATTCACCGCGATCGACATCAGCGCGCGCTGGGCGATGACGGCGGCCAGCGCCGAATGCTTGCGCGCATCGAGCGCCGCGATCGCGAGCTGATCCATCACCTGAGCCAGCCGCGCGGCGCTGAAATTGCGCAACGCCGTTTCCACCGCCGCCTTGCGCGAAAAATGCAACCGCGGAAATCCGCCCTCGGCGGCTGACGGGGCCGACGCGCCGCCTTCCATCAGAAGCGCCGCCTTGTGCAAAGCGGCGACCTGACGCTGCGCGGCCGAAATGGCGAGGCCCGGATAAGTGCCGGCGACCATGGCCTTGGCGAATTCGGTTTCGACGATGGCGGGCTGTCCCGCAAACGCGGCGTCGACGACGGGATCGAGCTTGAAGTCGGAGGCGTCCGACACCACCGCCATCACGTCCTCGAGCGTGATCTCGCGCGCACCATGGGCATAAAGCGCGATCTTGCGCAGTTCGTTGCGCGAGGCCTGACGGTCACCGCCAAGCAGCGATGTCAGCATGGCGCGCGCATCCTGTGCGATCTTCAGGTCGGAGACGCGCAGCTCATCGTCGATCAGGCGTGCGAGATCGCGCTCGGTGTCGGGGTAGCAGGCGATCGCCACCGCATTCTTCGCGCGCTCGCAGGCCTTGCGCAGCGGCGCCTCCGGCCGCAGCTCGCCGGCCTCAATCACGATCCGGCAGTCCCGGATATCGGAGTCCGCCAGCGTCTCGACGCCGCTGGCGAAACTGCGCGATCCGGCCTTGACGCGGAGGGCGCGGCGGCCGCCGAACAGCGGCACCGTCATGGCTTCGTCGACGAGACGCGACGGCTCGGCGGCGAGTTCGTCGCCATCGAGTCGCACCAGCGAGAACGGATCGTTGACGTCATCGACGGCAGACGCCGTCAAGGCGTCCGCGCGCTCGCGCACGAGACCGGCGTCGGGGCCGTAGAGCAGGATGATCGGGCGGTCCGGATCGGGCCGGGCGAGAAAGCTGTCGACGTCTTTTCCACGCAGCGCGACCATTCGCGGAGCGGTCAGGTGCCGGCGTAGAAGAACGCCGCCAGCCGCGTATTGATGTTGTCGGCGATCTGCTGTGCGGCGCGATCCTCGGCGTCGCGATAGGCGCGCGCGCGCGCGAAACGCTGGAGCTGGCCGGGAATGTCGTAGGAGGTGCGGGCGAAGGTGTTCGCATTGAGAACGGTCTTGCCGGTCGCGACCTCGATCAACTGGTAGCTCGCATCGATGCCGTAGTTCTCGTTGGAGGGCAGGGCGGTGTGGGGATCGAGCATCAGCGACGAGCGGGTTGTTGAGAAGCGGATCCTGAGCTGGTGCGTCGGCGGCGCGCCGGTGGCGCCGCCATAAAGCTTGAACGCGAGCGCGTTGCGGATTTCGACGCCGATCCGGGCATCGCGGGAGGCGTTGGGCTTGTCGATCGGCAGCAGTTCCACGCCCATCAGCTTGTCGCGCAGCGCCGGGCTGCCGTCGGCATGTTCGGCATACATCGGATGAAAGCAGCCGGCCGTCAGCGCCGCCAGCACGGCAACGACGCTCAGTCGCGCTACGAGGCGCGGACTGAAGCCATTTCCGTTCCGATAGAATCGGAACGGGGCCCTGGATTCTGATTTTGACGCGTTTTCTCGACGCGAACCGGCACCCACTTCGCTCGAAAACGCTTCAAGCCATGATCGAGCCGGTCGAGCCGACAACCTACCCCACCACATTCACGATCCTCTGCGGGACGATGATGATCTTGCGGGCCGGTTTGCCGCCCAGCGCCTGTCTTACCGCATCGAGCGCCAGAACGGCAGTCTCAATTTCCGGATTCGGCGCGCCATTGGCCACCGTGACCTCGCCCCGTTTTTTGCCGTTGACCTGCACCGGCAGAGTCACGGTGTCTTCAACCAGCAAATCGCGCTCGATTTGTGGCCAGCGGGCTTGCGAAACCAGACCGGTCTGCCCCAGCGCCTGCCAGCATTCCTCGGCAAGGTGCGGCATCATCGGGCTGAACAACTGGACCAGGATGGTGGCGGCCTCGCGCAGGCTCCAACTCAAATCCGGCGCGGGAGTCGACTTGGCGGCGCGGGAGCGGACAAGGGCGTCGGCCAGGTCGTTGGCGAACTCGCGGATATTGGCGAGGCAGACATTGAAGTGCAGCCGCTCGATGCCGGTCGATACCTTGTCGAGCGCGCCATGGGTCGCCTTGCGCAAGCCGCTCGCCTCAGTGCCGAAACTTGCCGGCCGGTCCTGCGGCGCGGTTTTGGCCGCCTCCGCCGATTCGTTGACCAGCCGCCACAGCCGCTGCATGAAGCGCGATGCGCCCTGCACGCCTTCCTCGCTCCAGATCACGTCGCGATCCGGCGGCGAATCCGACAGCATGAACCAGCGCGCGGTGTCGGCGCCGTAGCTGCCGATGATGTCGTCGGGGTCGACGGTGTTGCGCTTGGACTTCGACATCTTCTCGACCGCGCCGATGCTGATCTCCTCGCCCGAGGCGATCAGGCTGGCGCGGCGGCCGTTGCCGGCGACTTCGATCTTCACTTCGTCGGGGGAGGCCCAGCCGCCGTCGGCCTTGCGGTAGGTCTCGTGCACCACCATGCCTTGGGTGAACATGCCCTTGAAGGGCTCGTCCATGTCGACATGGCCGGTTGCTTTCATCGCGCGGGTGAAGAAGCGCGAATAGAGCAGGTGCAGGATCGCGTGCTCGACGCCGCCGATGTACTGGTCGACCGGCATCATGCGGTTGGCGATCGCGGGCGTGGTCGGCGCGGTCTCGTTCCACGGGTCTGTGAAGCGCGCGAAATACCAGGACGAGTCCACGAAGGTGTCCATGGTGTCGGTTTCGCGCGTGGCCTTGGCCCCGCACTTCGGGCAGACGACGTGCTTCCATGTCGGATGATGGTCGAGCGCGTTGCCGGGCTTGTCGAAGGTGACATCCTCAGGCAGCGTGACCGGCAGGTCCGTCTCCGGCACCGGCACCACGTCGCACTTCGGACAATGGATCACCGGGATCGGACATCCCCAGTAGCGCTGGCGCGAGATGCCCCAGTCGCGCAGGCGGAAATTCACCTTGCGCTCGGCGACCGGCATGTTGCCGCGCATCTCGCCTTCCAGCCGCTTGGCGACCTCTTCCTTCGCCGCATCGGCGGTCATGCCGTCGAGGAAGCGGGAGTTGATCATCCGCCCGTCGCCGTCGTAAGCCGTGTCGGTGATGACGAAGCTCGCGGGGTCCTGTCCCTCGGGGCAGACCACCGGCGTGTTGCCGAGCCCGTATTTGTTGACGAAGTCGAGGTCGCGCTGATCGTGGGCCGGGCAGCCGAAGATGGCGCCGGTGCCGTATTCCATCAGGATGAAGTTGGCGACATAGACCGGCAGCGCCCACGCCGCGTCGAACGGATGAATGGCGCGGATGCCGGTGTCGAAGCCCATCTTCTCCGCGGTGTCGATCTCGGCCTGCGCGGTGCCGCGCCGCTTGCACTCGGCGATGAATTCGGCGAGCGCGGGATTGTCTTTCGCCGCCGACTGCGCCAGCGGATGATCCGGCGCGATCGCCATGAACTTCGCGCCGAACAAGGTGTCGGGACGCGTGGTGAAAATCTTCAGCTCGCTCTCACCGTTCGGCGTGGTCGCGGCGTCGAGCGCGAAGCGGACCAAGAGGCCCTCGGAGCGGCCGATCCAGTTGCGCTGCATCAGCCGCACCTTGTCGGGCCAGCGGTCGAGCGTGTCGAGGGCGTCGAGCAAGTCCTGCGCGTATTTCGTGATCTTGAAGACCCACTGGTTCATCTCGCGCTGCTCGACCACGGCGCCGGAGCGCCAGCCGCGGCCGTCGATCACCTGCTCGTTGGCGAGCACGGTCATGTCGACCGGATCCCAGTTGATCTTGCGCTTCTCGCGCTCGGCGAGACCGGCGCGCAGGAAGTCCAGGAACATCTTCTGCTGGTGCTTGTAATAGGACGGGTCGCAGGTCGCGAATTCCCGCGCCCAGTCGAGCGACAGCCCGATCGAGCGGAGCTGCTTTTTCATCGCGGCAATGTTGTCGTAGGTCCACGCCTTGGGCGCAACCTTGCGCTCGATCGCGGCGTTCTCGGCGGGCAGGCCGAAGGCGTCCCAGCCCATCGGATGCAGCACGTTGTAGCCCTTGGCGCGCATGTAGCGCGCGATCACGTCGCCGAGGGTGTAGTTGCGGACATGGCCGATGTGGATCCGCCCGGACGGATAGGGGAACATCTCCAGCACGTAGTATTTTTCGCGCGGGTCGTCGTTTTTGGTCGCGAAGATCGCCTGCCTGTCCCACTCGGCTTGCCAGCGCGGTTCGGCGTCACGGGCGTTGTAACGTTCTGAGGTCATGGAATCGCAGCGTTTTTTACAGGATGGCGGGACTAGGCCATGAAAGCGGACCGGGGGTCAACGGGTCGGACGATCCGGACGTCGCGGTTTGCAAGCGGTGTGGTTTTGCGGTGTAAGCGGGACGCCCACCGCGCCTCGGGAGTGATTCAATGGCCAACCTCTCCGTTTATCCCGTCACCCGCCGCTGGCCGGCCAAAGATCCCCGCCGGCTGCAGCTCTATTCGGTGCCGACGCCCAACGGAGTGAAGGTGTCGATCATGCTCGAGGAAACCGGACTGCCTTACGAGCCGCATCTGGTCGATTTCGGCAAGGGCGAGCAGAAGAGCGCGGAATTCCTGTGGCTCAATCCCAACGGCAAGATTCCCGCGATCCTCGATCCCGACGGTCCGGGCGGCAAGCCGCTCGCTCTGTTCGAGTCGGGTGCGATCCTGCAATATCTCGCCGAGAAGACCGGCCAGTTCCTGACCGCCGACCCGGCACGGCGCTGGCACGCGATCCAGTGGCTGCATTTCCAGATGGGTGGCGTCGGGCCAATGTTCGGGCAGGTCGGTTTTTTTCATAAGTTCGCCGGCAAGGATTTCGAGGACAAGCGGCCGCGCGACCGCTATGTGGCGGAATCGAAACGGCTGCTCGCCGTGATGGATGCGCACCTGTCGACCCATCGCTGGTTTGCCGGCGATGAATACACCATCGCGGATATTTCGATGCTTGGCTGGGTCCGCAACCTGATCGGATTCTATGGGGCGCGCGAGCTGGTCGAGTTTGACCGCTTCCGCCATGTCGCGGCGTGGCTGGAGCGAGGCCTGGCGCGTCCGGCGGTGCAGCGCGGCCTTGCGATTCCGGCGCGGGCGTAGGCGGTGCGGCTGGAGCAGGATGAGAAAAAGTGTCGCGGTTTTCCGCTCGCACTTTTTCCAAAATATCGGAATCGATAACGTTCAGGATTCGGGATCGATTCGATCCGAGATCATCGTGATCCAGAGTCTGGTTCACCTGCGTTGGACCAGACTCGTCGCTTATCTTTTTGTTTGAGCATGATCTTTTTCCGAAAGCCGGTTTCCACTTTCGGGATCATGCTCTAGCCCGCCCGCGTCATCGCGGCCGCGTCGGCTTCAGCGTCGGAAACGCCGACGAAACCATGCTCGACCACGGTGTTGCGACCGCGATGCTTGGCGACGTAGAGCGCGGCGTCGCTGGCCTCGACCAGTTCCATCGGCTGCTGGGTCTCGTTCGGCGAGGTGCAAGCGATGCCCACGCTGACGGTCACGGTCTGATGGCTCGAGGTCGCATGGGGCAGGGCGAGCGCCTGGACGGCGGCGCGTACCGTCTCGCCGATTGTCATCGCGACGCCGGCGTCGGTGTTCGGCAGCAACAGGCTGAATTCCTCGCCGCCGTAGCGCGCCGCGAAACCCCTGGTCCGATTTGCGATCCCGCCCAGCACCTCGCCGAGACGGTGGAGGCAGGTATCGCCCTCGAGATGGCCGTAAGTGTCGTTGAACAGCTTGAAATGATCGACGTCGATCATCAGCAGCGACAGCCGTTCACCGGTCTGCTGCGCCCTGCACCATTCGAAATCGAGCCGGCTCTGGAAGCCGCGCCGGTTGGCGAGGCCGGACAGCATGTCGATCGAGGCCATCACGGTCAGTCGGTCGTTGGCGGCGAGCAGCTCGCTTTCGCGTCTGCCGAGTCGCGCCGCCATGGCGTTGAACGCCCGCGCCAGCGGAACAAATTCTGCGGGCAACTGGGAGCGGGCCACGCGCGCGGCGCGGTCGCCGCGCCCGAATTGCCTGGCCGCGGCTGTCATCAGGGCTATCGGCTGGACGATCAGCCGTTCCGCGGCGATCAGCGCGCCGAGCAGGACGAGAAGGCCGACAAAACCGAGCTGGACATAGGCCTTGCGAATCTCGCGATTGATTGTCGCGGATGCCGCGGCTTCGTCGATGCTGACGATCAGGCTGGAATGCGTTCCGGGAACGCGGCTGAAGGAAACCAAGCGTTCCTTGCCGTTCGCGGCGGTGAAATGCAACCTGCCGGTGGCGCTGTTCGAGGGATCGCCCGATGTCTCGATTGCCGACAGCATCCGGAGGTCGTCGACCGGATGGCCGATCATGCTGGCCTGATCGGACGGAGCCGCCAGAACCGTTCCGGCGCTGTCGACGAGAACCGCCGATACGCCCGGCCTGCCGCCGAGGTTGTCCATGATCTTCGACATCCAGTCGAGATTGATGCCGGCGATGATGACGCCGCCGTTGCCTTTGTCCGCCAGTGACATCGGATAGGCCGCCACCGCGGTCGGCAACTTCGAGACCCGGCTGACGATGTAGTCGCTGATCACCAGCTTGCGTTCGGCCTTGGCGCGCTTGAAATAATCCCGATCGTCGAGATTGATGTCGCCGACGTCGGCGCTGGCGCAGGCGACCCGCCCGTCGGTGTCGAGAACGAGAACGTCTCTGATCCATGGCAGGTTCGTCGGCACGCTGGCGCGCATCAGCCCGCAGGCATCGCCAAGCCGCGCGCCCGACAGATAGATCTGCGAGCCCGATTTCAGGATGGCCTCGACCGATAATATGACCTCACGTTGCGCCTTGACCGTGCGCTGGGCCAGCTTGTCGAACTCGTGGTTGATTTCGGCGATCGTCTTGGCGCGCATGTCTTCGAGCGAGCGGACGCGCTCGACCATCAAGGGCACCACCAGGATCAGCGCCAGCAGCACGAGCCGGGCGCGAATACCCAGAAGACCCACGAGTTTGGCGCGTTTGCGATTGAAGCTGATCCGTGACATCACAGTTCACTGACCCCGGCGTGAACGTAGAACCAACGGTTCAAGAAGACTGTGGGAAAATCGATAAACTTGGAACGATCAGCGAAAATTGCCGATCCGATCGAATCGGACGACCACCGGACGCGCCATGCCCGCCACGGCTGTTGAACCTGACGGTCTTGCTGCCGTGGAAGCCGCCATCCTCCGCGCCTGCCGGGATGCGCGGCGCGAACGCTCCTCGGTGACGCTGGTGGCGGTGTCGAAGACTTTCGACGCGGATGCGATCGCGCCGCTGATCGCCGCGGGCCAGCGGGTTTTCGGGGAGAATCGCGTGCAGGAGGCCCAGCGGAAGTGGCCCGCCTTGATGGCCGCGCATCCCGGCATCGCGCTGCATCTGATCGGTCCGCTGCAATCCAACAAGGCGAAGGAGGCCGTCGCCTTGTTCGACGCCATCCATTCGGTCGACCGTCCGAGCATTTGCGAAGCATTGCGAAAGGAAATCGAGAGGCAGGACCGGCAGCCCGATCTTTTCGTTCAGATCAATACCGGCGAGGAACCGCAGAAGGCCGGCGTCGCGCCGTCGGAAGCCGACGATTTCATCGCGCGCTGCCGCGACACCTATGGTCTGACGATCGCAGGTTTGATGTGCATCCCGCCGATGGACGATGCGCCGGCGCCGCATTTCGCGCTCACCGCCAAGATCGCCAGACGCAACGGGCTGACGCAATTGTCGATGGGGATGAGCGCCGACTTCAGTATCGCGATCGCTCTCGGCGCGACCCATGTGCGGGTCGGCTCGGCGATTTTCGGAACGCGGTGATTCTTCCGCCGCTCTCCAATATCACCCGATCACGATTTTCGTGTGCGGTCCGATCCGCTGCAACAGCCGCAGCATCGCGGGCTGCGTCATCGCCACGCATCCGGCGGTCGGGCCGAAGTTGGCGCGGGCCAGATGCAGGAACACGGCGCTGCCGCGCCCCGCGATCCGGGGGCGTGTGTTGTGGTCGATCTCGATAATGAAGTCGTAGAGATGATCCTCGCGCCTCAGCCGGTCGCCGCTCGCGCCGGTCGTCAGCGTGATCGGCCGGTTGTAGCGCCGGTCGGCCGGATCCTCGCACCAGGCATCGGTCGGCTTGATCGCGCGAACCGGCAGAAACGTTCGCGGCCGCGGATGCCGATCGGATCGCCACCACAAACGCACCGGGCGGAAAATTCCTTTCGGGGTGCCGCCGTCGCCCTCGCGTTTGTCGGCGCGGAGGCCGCCACGGCCGATCGCCACAGGCGTAGGCCGGCCCGCGCCGATCAACCAGCCCCGCTGCGGCCGTCCGGCGGCGGGGTGGACGCGAATCGCGGCGAACGGCCGATCACGGGAATGTGTGGGGCAAGGCGTTGATAACCCTGAGTTTTGCATGGAATGAGGAGATCTCGCCCGCGCTGCGGTCCGAATATGGGAACCGGCAGATTTTACAGGAACATTGACCCAAATTCCCGTCGGTTTTGGAGTAGACTCCGTCGGGACAATGAGTGGCTGCAGCTTTCACACGTCCGAACGCACGACTTACACGACCCAATCAGGCGGCACACCTGGTCAAGGTGGTTTGTTGTTGCCGCCGCCTTTGTTCCCGCCGCCAGGAGGATCGCATCGATGGCCAATGCTCGCAAAATCCTGATCGTGGACGACGACACCGATCTGCGCGACACGCTGGTCGAGCAACTGTCCCTGCATGAGGAATTCGAGGCCTCCGCCGTCGATACCGGTGCGAAGGGCGCCAGCGCGGCCAAGGCCCACTCGCCCGATCTCGTGCTGATGGACGTCGGCCTGCCCGATACCGACGGGCGCGAGGTGGTGCGCAGCTTGCGCAAAGGCGGCTTCAAGGCGCCGATCATCATGCTCACCGGACACGACACCGATTCCGACACGATTCTGGGCCTTGAATCGGGCGCCAACGACTATATCGCCAAACCGTTCCGCTTCGCTGTGCTGCTGGCGCGGATCCGCGCGCAACTGCGGCAGCATGAGGCCAGCGAGGACGCGGTGTTTTCGGTCGGACCCTACAGCTTCCGGCCCGGCTCCAAGATGCTCACGACCGCCGCCGCCAAGAAGGTGCGGCTGACCGAAAAGGAAACCGCGATCCTGCGTTTCCTGTACCGCGCCGGGCAGATGCCGGTGTCGCGCGAGACGCTGCTGCAGGAGGTCTGGGGCTACAATTCCGGCGTCACCACCCACACGCTGGAAACCCACATTTACCGTCTGCGCCAGAAGATCGAGAAGGACGCCGCCAACCCGGAGATTCTGGTCACGGAAGCCGGTGGCTACAAGCTGGTGCCGTGACACAGGTCCGGTTCAAGCGGGCTGAATCAAACTTTGGCCCTATCTTTTTGAAAGAGCATGATCTTATCCGAAATCCGGGTTCCACTTTTCGGGATCATGCTCTAGGGTCTTGAACTGGCGCGTTTTCTTCACGCGAACCGGATTCCACTTCGCTCGAAAACGCTATAGGCTGGCAATTCGTATCAGCTCTCGTCAAAACAGTTTTTGGGCGGTCCCGGGCCTGGATCGCCGACTGGTCCTCCATGTCGATCGACGATGACGTTGTCCTGCTCGAGCGCGTCCCGACCCTGCGCCTGCTGGGAGCCGAGGCGCTGCGCGTGCTCGCCATCGGCGCCGAGCAGCAGCAGTTCGCGCGGGGCTCGATCCTGTTTCGCGCCGGCGACGAGGCGGACGCAGGATACGTCGTTCAGGAAGGCGGCTTTCGCATCCATGTCGCGGACGGCGGCGATCAGGAAGTCATCGCCGAGCGCGGCGCGCTGATCGGGGAACTGGCCCTGATCGTTCCGATGTCGCGGCCGGCGACGGCGGTCGCGCTGGAATATTCGATGGCGATCCGCATTCCGCGCACGTTGTTTCTGCGCGTGCTCGACAGCGATCCCGCAGCCGCCCGCCGCCTTCGCGACGAACTCGCCAACCGCACGCGGCAGACCACCAGCGACATCCTGATGGCATCGGCGAAGCTGAGTACTTAGTATCGACGCGTCGTGCTCACACCTCTCCCGTGGGGAGAGGTCGGATTGCCTCGGCGATCCGGGTGAGGGCGTAAGACCTATCGATAATCCGTAACCCCTCACCCCAACCCTCTCCCAATGGGAGAAGGAGCGCGGCTGTCATCGTGGCATCCGCACTCACACCTCGATCACCGCCGTCACCGGCACATGATCGGACGGACGGTTCCAGCCGCGCGCGTCGCGGGTGATGCGGAAGTCGCGGACGCCGTCCCGCAGCGCCTGCGAGACCCAGATGTGATCGAGCCTGCGGCCACGGTCGGCGGCAACCCAGTCGGCGGCGCGGTAGCTCCACCACGTATAGACCTTCTCCGACATCGGAATCCGCGCGCGAGCGACGTCGACCCAGTTGCCGTGGCTTTGCACGCCGAGCAGCTTCTCGCATTCGACCGGCGTATGCGAAACGATCTTCAGGAGCTGCTTGTGCGACCAGACGTCGTTCTCGTGCGGCGCGACGTTGAGGTCGCCGACAAGCACATGCCGGTCGTCGCCCTGCGGATGCAGCGGCGCGCAGGCTTTCATCTCGTCGAGGAATTGCAGCTTGTGGGCGAACTTCGGATTGAGCGCGGGATCGGGAATGTCGCCGCCCGCCGGCACGTAGAAATTGTGCAGCACCAGCGGCGCGGCGAGACGCGCCTCGCGACCGAAGGTCACGGTGACATGACGCGAGTCGATCTTGTCGCAGAAGGTGCGGATATTGCTGGCGTCGAACGGTACTTTCGAGACCACGGCGACGCCGTGATAGCCCTTCTGCCCGTTGAGCGCGATGTGCTCGTAGCCGAGCCGGCGGAAGCGTTTCAGCGGAAAGGCGTCGTCGGGGCACTTGGTTTCCTGCAGGCACAGCACGTCCGGCCGCTGCGCTTTCAGAAACTTCGCAACCAGATCGATGCGCAGCCGGACCGAATTGATATTCCAGGTGGTGAGGGAGAGATGCATGATTTCTGGTGAAGTCGTCGATAAGCCCGGTGTCGTCATACGCGGGCTTGACCCGCGTATCCATCTTTATTCAAAGATTGATGGATTTGCCGGGCCATAGGCGAGCGAAGCGACGCCGCTCTTCGAACGGCCATGCCCGGCAATGACGGCTAATCGAGATCGCTGCGAAGCGGGGAGCGAATGTCAAATTCGCTTTACCAGCCCGGTGATGGGTCTGCGCGCGGGGCGGCGCCTCAATTGTTCGGCGTCGGATATCGGGTGTAGTCGATCTTGAACAGAGCGGGGTCGAGTTTCGCCGTGGAGTTCAGATTATAGATCGCCACCGTGGTGTCGTAGCCCTGCGGATCGGTCACGGTCCACTGCTTGAGCTTGCCGTCCTTGACGCCGACCATCAGCATCAGGCGGGAGGTGCCGATCAGCGTCTGCTTCTCCTCGATGGTGATGCTGATGTAGAGATCGTCCGAAGTCACACCGACGACGTTGGTGTCCTTCATCAGGTCGATGCGGTCGGACAGCAGATAGCGCAGCGGCGTCTGCGACAGCGGATAGATGTCCTGGGTCGCGAGCTTGGTGTCGCGAACCACGAGCGACGAGCCGTCGGAAATCATCGCGATCGGCGACGGAGGGTCGTATTCGAACCGCACCTTGCCCGGTTTCTGGATGTAGAATTCGCCGGTCGAGCGGCTGCCGTCGGGACCGACCTGCACGAAGTTTCCGGCCAATGTCCGCAGCGACGACAGATAGGCGCTGACGCGTGCGGCGGCCGCCTTTTGCTCCGGAGTGAAGGTTGCGAAAAAGTTTGCCGGCACGTTGCGCCGCCGATCCGGAATGATCGGCTCGGGTGGTTGCATGGTGCCGGTGACCTCCGGTTCGACGGTCTCATGAAGTTTCGCCGCGGGCGCGCCGCCGCGATCCTTCGGCGCCGGTTGCGGGATCGGAACGGCCTCTGCGACGGCGGGCGGAATGAAAAGACCGGTGGTCAAAACCGCGACGAGCCAGACCGCGCCGGCGCACGCGCGACCGCGGATCGGGCGACGGGCCGCGGATGAATGTGTCACGTGTCTGCTCAATGTCTCGTCCTGTCCGCCCGAGGTGTGCTTTCTAGCGCATGATCCGCCGGAGTGTGAGCGGTTTGGCGAAAAGATCATGCGCATTCTCAACATTTTAGAGCGCGATCGCACGCAAAACCGAAAATCCGTTTTGCTGATCGTGCTCTAAGCGCTTTGCGACGCCGCGGGGATCCCCTTTTTTGGAGCGGGCTGCGGAGGTCGCCGCCCGGTGCGTTGGTCCAGAAGTTCGTCTGTTCGCATCGAAAGTTGCTGCAGGGACAGGCGGGCCGCGGAATCGGCCACTAACGCGGCGCTGTGGCGATTTCGCGACTCCGGGATGGTATCGTCATCGTTCGGTCATGCGTCAGAAGTGGCTTTCTTCTTCCTCGATCAGGATTTCGCGCTTTCCGGCGTGATTGGCCTGCCCGACGATGCCTTCGAGCTCCATGCGCTCCATCAGCGAGGCCGCGCGGTTGTATCCGATCTGGAGGCGGCGCTGGATGTAGCTGGTGGAGGCCTTGCGGTCGCGCTTCACGATCGCCACCGCCTGCGCGAACAGATCGCCGCCGCCATCGCCGCCCATGCCGGTCGAATCGAACACCGCGCCCTCCTCGTCGGTCGGCTCTTCCGCCGTGACCGCCTCGAGATATTCCGGCGCGCCTTGCGTCTTGAGGTGACGAACCACCTTTTCGACTTCCTCGTCCGAGACGAACGGTCCGTGGACGCGCGAGATGCGGCCGCCGCCGGCCATGTAGAGCATGTCGCCCTGGCCGAGCAGTTGCTCCGCGCCCATTTCGCCGAGGATGGTGCGGCTGTCGATTTTTGACGTGACCTGGAAGGAGATGCGGGTCGGGAAGTTGGCCTTGATGGTGCCGGTGATGACGTCGACCGACGGGCGCTGCGTCGCGAGGATGACATGCAGTCCGGCGGCGCGCGCCATCTGCGCCAGCCGCTGCACCGCGCCCTCGATGTCCTTGCCGGCGACCATCATCAGGTCGGCCATTTCGTCCACGATGATGACGATGAAGGGAAGCGGCTCGAGGTCGAGCTTTTCGTCCTCGTAGATCGCCTTGCCGGTTTCCTTGTCGAAGCCGGTGTGCACCGTTCGCGTCAGCTCCTCGCCGCTCTTCTTCGCTTCGACGAGCCGCGCGTTGTAGCCGTCGATGTTGCGCACGCCGAGCTTGGCCATCTTCTTGTAGCGCTCTTCCATCTCACGCACGGCCCACTTCAGCGCGACCACTGCCTTCTTCGGGTCGGTCACGACCGGCGTCAGCAGATGCGGGATGCCGTCATAGACGGAGAGCTCGAGCATCTTCGGATCGACCATGATGAGGCGGCACTGGTCGGGCCGCAGCCGGTACAGCAGGCTGAGGATCATGGTGTTGATCGCGACCGACTTGCCCGAGCCGGTGGTGCCGGCGATCAGCATGTGCGGCGTGCGCGCCAGATCGATGATGACGGGATCGCCGCCGATGGTCTTGCCGAGGCAGAGCGGCAGCTTGGCGACGGAGTCGACGGCTTCCCTGGCGGTGAGCAGTTCGCGCAAGTACACTTTTTCGCGATGCGCATTCGGCAGTTCGATGCCGATGGCGTTGCGGCCCGCGACCACCGCGACGCGCGCCGACAATGCGCTCATGGAGCGCGCGATATCGTCGGCGAGGCCGATGACGCGCGCCGACTTGATGCCGGGCGCAGGCTCCAGTTCGTACAGCGTCACCACCGGTCCCGGATTGGCTTTGACGATTTCGCCGCGCACGCCGAAGTCCTGCAGCACGCCTTCCAGCGCCCGCGAGTTGGTTTCCAGCTCGGACTTGCTGAGCGGCTGGCGATCGGCGGCGCGCGGCGCGCTCAAGACGTTCACCGACGGCAGGTCGAACTTGCTGGATTTTTTTGCGGGCGCGCGCGAAGCGGCTTTCCGTCGCGGCGCGCGGACCGGAGCATCCTCTTCCTCCTCGTCTTCGTCCTCTTCGTCCTCATCGTCCATGCCGCCATGCGACGGCGCCAGCGATGGAGAGGAGCCGCCGCCGAGGGTCGGCTCCTGACGCTCGTAGGCCAGGGCCGCCGACTTCCGCGGCGCGCTCGACACCAGCGACTTGTAGGCCAGCGCGGCAAGCGCCCCGAGCCGAAGGCGCTTCAGGCGAGCCTTCGCGCTCATCAGTGCGTGGACCAGCCAGCCCAGCGAGACCGAGGCGTGATCGCCGCCGTCGTCGAACGGCGCGTCGTCGTCGATCGCGAGCGTCTCTTCGGCCGCCTGCGATCGGATTCCGCCGGCCCACAGAAATGTCGCGATCATGACGAACGCGAAAATCGCGCCGAACACGACGCGTTGCAGCCCGCTCGCCGGGCCGAACAGCAGCGCAGGCGCCCGCACCAGCGCATCGCCGACCACGCCGCCCAGTCCGGTCGGCAGCGGCCACGCGCCGTTATGCGGCCAGCAACTGGCGAAACCGGCGGCAGCACAGGTGCAGAGGATCCAGCAGGCCAGCCGGGTCGCCACGCGATCGAACGGGCGATGGGTCAGCATCCGCCAGCCCCAGATCGCCACCGGCAGGATCAGCATGATCGCGCCGAGGCCGAGAATCTGCATCAGCAGGTCGGCGCCGATCGCGCCGGGATAGCCGAGGACGTTGTGGATCGCGCGCGAGGTGGCGTGGCTGAGGCTCGGATCCTGCACCGACCACGTCATCAGCGCGGCAGCAGTGGAGCCCGACAATCCGATCAGGCCGAGCCCGGTCAATTCACGCAAGCGCCGCGCGAGCGCATCGCGGATCGACGGCGGTAGGTGATCGACGATGGGAAGGAGGCGTTCGATCGCTGCCATGCTCATGGGCCCCCGCGACTATCCGAGAGTTTTGACCAGCCGGTGCAACGCCTCGGCCGTGGTTTCAGTGTCCGCCACCAGCGCCAGGCGGATATAGCCTGCGCCGGGATTCAAACCGTCGGCTTGCGGGCGCGACAGGTAGCTGCCGGGGATCACGCGCACGCCGGCCTGCCTGTAGAGCTTCACCGTCGCAGCCTCGTCGCCGCCGCAAGCGGAGACATCCAGCCAGATGCAGAAGCCGCCGGCGGGCCTCGCATAGCCGTAGCGATGGCCGAGGATCTCGTCGGCGAGATCGAATTTGAGCCGGTAGAGCCGGCGGTTCTCCTCGACATGCGTCTCGTCGCCATAGGCCGCGACGGCGACGTGCTGCAGCGGCACCGGCACCTGGGGAGCCGCGACGTTGCGCAGTTCGTGAAACGCGGCGAGGAAGTTGCGGTCTCCGGCGACGAAGCCGACGCGCAGCCCCGGCAGGTTCGAGCGTTTCGACAGCGACTGGAACGCGACGACGTTGGCGAAATCATCGCCCGCGCATTCCAGCGCGCTGCCGGGCGCGCTGCGCGTGTAGATTTCCGAGTAGCATTCGTCGGCGAACACCAGGAAGCCGTAACGGCGCGCCAGCGCGATCAGTCGCGAAAAGTAATCGCGCGAGGCCACCGCGCCTTGCGGGTTGGCGGGCGAGGCGAGATAGATCGCGACGGTTCGCGCCAGCGTGGCCTCGTCGAGCGAATCGAGGTCGGGCAAAAATCCGCCTGCACGCGTCGCCGGCAGCAGGACCGTCTCGCAATTGGCGGCGCGGGCGCCGGCGCCATAGGCGGGATAGAACGGGTTCGGCATCAGGATCGCCGGCGCGCCCTTGCGCGGTGTCACGTAACGGGCGGCGGCGATCGCAGCGTAAAACAGCCCCTCGCGGCTGCCGTTCAGCACCAGGATCTCGGTCTCGGGATCGAGCGCGCGTGGCAGCACGAAGCGCCTCGACAGCCAGTCTGCGGCAGCCTGGCGGAACGGCTCGATCCCCCGCGCCATCGGATAGCGTCGGAACTCGTTGATATGCCGCGACAATATCTCGCCGACGAAGTCCGGCGGCGGGTGCTGCGGCTCGCCCAGCGACAGCGGGATCAGGGGCTGCCCCGGCTGCCAGGGCGCAAGCAACTCCGCCGTCCGCGCGAACGGAGACCGCTCGCCGGGCGTCGTGGACGCGGCCAGACTCACGGCCGACCCAGCCGGGCTGCCGGCGCCTTGCGCCGCGCGCGATGAAGCGGTGGTTGCCATCGGTTAAGCGTCAACACTTTCAAGACGTTCGGCCACCGTTGGGGCCGGAACGAAAGCCAGTTGAGTACCATAGGTGCGGCGAGGTTAAGACGCGATTAACCATCGGCGGGAGGGCGGGTTTTCGGTAAGCTGCTGGCAGCGGAGTGAGTCGCGAATTTTTCACGTTCCCGCGTCCGCACCTGGACTTTCGGAGCCCAGACGTAGCCGACGGTTATTGCTAATGCTTCAGGCGTTCATTGATGACAGCGGGTGGGATGGCCGCTCCCCAGTTTTTGTGCTTGCCGGACATATTGCTCCCAAGACGCGATGGAAGGCCTTTTCCAATGCTTGGCAAGAGGTCCTAGATATTCCGGAGCCCAACCCTATCCCGCATCTGAAAGGGGTCGAAGCTTATTTGCTTCAAAACCGAAATAGTCCCTTCTACGGCTGGACGCCCCAGCAACGTGACGGCCGATTGACCAAATTCATCGATGTCATCAACGGTCACGTTACTAACGCGATTGTCTCGGTCGTTCCGATTGAACCATATCGACGCCTATTTGAGGGCAAATTCTCAACTCTCGCGCTAGACCGACCGTATTTCTTTTCATTTTTTGGAATAATCGTGCGCTTGGTTCGCATTGCGAAAGAGTTAGGAGAAAATGGTCAGATCGATCTAATCTTTGATACGCAAGGCGGCGAATCGAAAGCGCTCTTCGTAGAGCAATACAAACGATTTCTTGAAGTTACTCCGCCGGAGTTTCGTTTATTCTGTCCACCACTTCCCAAATTTGAGAATGAGCAGGACTTCAATCCACTGCAGGCTGCTGATTTGTTGGCTTGGCATATCAGACGCCACTATTATGAAAAGTACACTCAAAATAAAGACCCGACCAAAGAGCCCTCAAATATTCATATGACACGGCTTTTGGCGCGGCCAGACGACCCCTTCATAATTTGGGAAGAGCACCAGCTAGAAGACGCAGCGCAAGCGCTCTTGAAGAGTGTAAAAGCCGGGGACGAAAATCACACTGCCAGATGATCCTACTCTTGGGTTCAGTACATTAAGGATTTTGCGAAACCCCTTCTCTGAGCGGAGTTCAGCAACCATTTCCCCGGAGTAGAGGGCTTGTCTGTGAATGCCGAAACGACGTCGCCGCGGCGATGGGATATCCGTACAACGCGATCGAATTCGCCTGCCAAGACAGTTTCTTCTCCCAAGACAGTGATGCCGAAGAATGAGGCTCCCGCGTGTGCGGGGACGCCGATCTCACCACCCTACAGCGCCTCGCCCTTCAACAGCCGCGGCACCTCGCCGGTCAGGCCCGCCGCCTGGCGGATAAATGCGTTCTTCAAGGGCGGCATGCGGTCAACCAATCCCAATCCGAGGTCGCGCACGCCGCGCAGCAGAGTCGATTCGTTCGAGAACAGCACGTTGAGCGTGTTGGTGGCGAAGCCCATCGCCATGGTGTCGAAGCGCCGCCAGCGTTGATAACGCTCGAGCACGTCGGCCTGCCCCGGATCGATGCCGAGCCTGACCGCGTCGACCACGCTTTCCGCCAGCGCGGCGACGTCCTTCAGTCCGAGGTTCAGGCCCTGTCCCGCGATCGGGTGGATCACATGCGCGGCGTCGCCGACCAGCGCCAGCCGCTCGGCGATGAACGAGCGCGCGACGAAATACTGAAGCGGAAACGCGCGCGGCTTGTCGAGCGCCTTGATCTCGCCGAGCTGCAGGCCGAAGCGTTGCTCCAGCTCGGCGTGAAATGCGTCTTCCGCAAGCGCGACGATGCGCGCGGCGTCGGCGCGCTTCTCGGTCCACACCAGCGACGAGCGCCGTCCGGTCAGCGGCAGGATCGCGAACGGGCCGGCGGGAAGAAAATGTTCTTCGGCGCGGCCGTGATGATCGCGCTCATGGCCGACGGTGACGACGATGCCGGACTGATCGTAGTCCCAGCCGTGGCTGGCGATGCCGGCGCGCTCGCGCAGCTTCGAGCGCGCGCCGTCGGCCGCGACCAGCAGGCTGGCGTCGATGGTCGAGCCGTCCGCGAGCGAGACCGTGACGCCGCCGGGCCGCGCCTCGTTCGCCGTCACCGCCGTGGCGCGCAGGTCGACGCCTTCAGCTTGCGCGCGCGTCGCCAGCGCCTCGATCAGGTAACGGTTCTCGACCATGTGCGCGAACGGCTCGCCGGGCTCGACGTTGCCGGCAAAGGTCAGGAACACCGGGCGGGTGGCGTCCTCGAGCTTCGAATCCGTCACCACCATGTCGAGGATCGGCTGCGCGGTGCCGGCGACCTCGTCCCAAACCCCGAGCGCCTCGAACAGGCGGCGGCAGGCGGCGACGATGGCGGTGGCGCGCGGATCGCGGCTCGGCCGGTTCGCCAGCATGGGGTCGGCGACCACGATCGGGACCTCCGCGCCCAGCCCCTGGCGCAGCGCCAGCGCCAGCGCCAGGCCTGCGAACGCGCCGCCGCAGATGACAATGCTCTGTTGTGTCGTCATGGTACGCCTGACCTTCTTGCGCCGGCACTATAGCCGGGCGAAACACGTTCACCAAACGCGAGCTCGTGAGCTGCGGATCTGTCGGGTTGTCATTCCGGGGCGCGAACTCTTTGTGAGCGAACCCGGAATCCATAACCACGACCGGGAGTATGGATTCCGGGCCTGCGCCCAAAGGGGGCGCATCCCGGAATGACGGCATTAATATTGAGGCGAATGAGTCCTAATTGAAGGCATCCCGATGTCCAAAAGCCTGGTCGACCTGATCTCGATCCTCGATCTGGAGCCGCTCGAGGAAAACCTGTTCCGCGGCAACAGCCCGAAGACGAGCTGGCAGCGGGTGTTCGGCGGGCAGGTGATCGGGCAGGCGATGGTTGCGGCCTGCCGCACCGTCGAAGGGCGCCTGCCGCACTCGCTGCATTGCTATTTCATCCTGCCCGGCGATCCCGCCGTCCCGATCATCTACGAGGTGGAGCGGCTGCGCGACGGCAAGAGCTATTCGACGCGGCGCGTCACCGCGATCCAGCACGGCCGCGCCATCTTCTCGATCATGGTGTCGTTCCATGTGGAGGAGGAGGGCGCGTTCGATCATCAGGACCCCATGCCCGACGTGCCGCCGCCGGAGAGCCTGTCGCCGGAGGAGTTCGCCAGGCAGCCGATGTTCAAGGAGATGCCGGAGTTCATTCGTCGCTATTATGAATCCGACCCGCCGATCGACCTGCGGCCCGTTGAGTTCAGCCGCTATCTCGGTGAGAAGATCGGCGACGGCCGCACTCACGTCTGGATTCGCGCCGCGGCGAAATTGCCCGACGATCCGGCGCTGCACATGTGCGCGCTCGCCTATGCGTCGGATTTCGCGCTATTGGACGCGGTGATGGCGCGCTACGGCCGCACGTTATTCGAGGAACGCATCATGGCGGCCTCGCTCGATCACGCGATGTGGTTTCACCGCCCGTTCCGCGCCGACGAATGGCTGCTCTACGCGCAGGATTCGCCGAGCGCGCAGAGCGGACGCGGTCTCGCCCGCGGGCTGATCTTCAAGCGCGACGGCACGCTCGTCGCCTCCGTCGCGCAGGAAGGCTCGCTGCGCGAGCGGCGCTAGAGCATGATTCCCGAAAAGTGGAAACCGGTTTTCGGAAAAGATCATGCTCAAACATAAAGACAAGCGGCGGGGCTGATTCAACGCAGTCGAAGCAGACCCTGGCGCGTATTCCGCAAAAGCGGACGCCGGCTTTTGCGACCGCAATACGCGCAGCTAGGTTGCCCGCGACGCCAGCGCGATCTGCGAGACGTACCAGCGCACGTACCAGCCGAGGACCCATGGGATCGGAATGATGAATGCGCAGCCGATCGCAAACACCAGAGTCCGCCACAACATTTCCAGCCCGCTGGCGTTGAAGATGATCGCGCGCCGGGTGCCGGCGACGTTGCGGAACATCCAGCGGGTCCATGCCGTCGTGACCCAGGCCCAGCCGATGATGGTGATGAAAGAGATATTGAGCAGCACGTACCAGCCGACGTAATGCAGCGCCTCGCCCCGGAACGAAAGCCGAAGCGGCTGTCCGTTCGAACTGATGTTCGACACGATCCATTTCACCGTCATCCACGACAACCACGCCTGCACCGGAAGCAGAAGGAGATGGATGTGCGCAATTCCGGTGACGCCGGAATACGTGCACAGCGCGAGCAGCACGAACACCCACCAGATGTCCATCGGTTGCCCGACAAAGCCGAGATCGGGCCGCTGCGGCACCCGCACCTGAGAAATGAACCACCGGTAGAAGCTGGTGGCCGCCCAGGGCGCCGGAACAACCAGCAGAAAGCCGATGATGAGGATCAGGCTGCGCCCGAGCAGCGCCCAGATGCTGAAATCCGCCGCCAGTGAAATGCCGGCATGGTCGCCGCCGTCGGCCAGCGCCTCACCCGGACGCGCCAGCGTCGGCGAAACCGGCGGAGCGGACGAACCGCCAGGCAGCAGGCCGGGAACGTCGCCGGCCCTCTGCCAGGCGGCCATGCCCTCGGTCCAGACCAAGGTGTCGGGCCTCACCGTTCCGTGCGCGATGAAGTCCTGCAACTGGTCGTCGGAATACGGGCCTTGCTGGGTGTTTCCCGAGACAAAATACCACAAGCGGTTCGGCATGAATCTCCCCAAGAGAATACACCGGCCTTTGCGGCCGGAACGATCATTGGTCGGGAAATACGGGAACGGAGTTCACGCGAACCCGGTTAGGTTGCCACGCGCCACACGCAGCGGCTAACCCGCATGTTTTCCGTGCGATCTGCAAGTTTTTTGTGCGGTTTGCATGGAAAGGTGTCAGACTTGGCCGCGCGAATTCGGTTATCACCGTATTGTCCACTGAGCGGATGAGCCATTATGAAACTCGTCGTCGCCATCATCAAACCCTTCAAACTTGAGGAGGTCCGCCAGTCGCTGACCGAGCTCGGCGTGCATGGCATGACCGTGACCGAGGTCAAGGGCTACGGCCGCCAGAAGGGCCATACCGAGATCTATCGCGGCGCCGAGTATGTCGTGAATTTTCTTCCCAAGCTGCGGATCGAGGTCGCGGTGCCGTCGGATATTGCCGACAAAACCGTGGAGGCCATCACCGCGGCCGCGCACACCGGTCAGATCGGCGACGGCAAGATTTTCGTGCTTCCGATCGATCACGCCTTGCGCATCCGCACGGGCGAGACCGACGGCGACGCGCTCTGACGATGTGAGTTCGCTCTCCGGATGCTGTGGATGCTGTGCAGCGCGCCGGTCTTTGCGGCGTACTGTGCCGGAACCGTAACGAAGGTGAGCTTGAGACGATCCCGTCTCGGCGAAGCGATGCTTCGCGTCCGGGATACAAAAGGCTTGTTTGATCGAACCAAGGAAGCGAAGGCCGGGGAAACGACAATGGGGGCAGCTTCACGTTGGCCGGCACGCGCTGCCGTGACGGCCTTTGCAAGCGTAATGTTCGCAGCGGCAGGCGGGCCAGCATTCGCGGCGAGCGAGGCTCCCGTGGTCAGCGCGGCCGATACCACCTGGATGATCGTCGCCACCGCCTTCGTGCTGATGATGACGATCCCGGGGCTGGCGCTGTTCTATTCCGGCATGGTGCGCAAGAAGAACGTGCTGGCGACGATGGCGCAAAGCCTCGCGGCGGTCGCGATGATTTCGATTCTGTGGGTGGCGTTCGGTTACTCGCTGGCGTTCACGGGCGACGGGTTGTGGCTCGGATCGCCCGCCCGCCTGTTTCTCGCCGGCATGAGCATGGACGCGATCAATCCCGCGGCGAAGACCATCCCCGAAGCGCTGTTCATGCTTTACCAGATGACCTTCGCGATCATCACCGTGGCGCTGGTGGCGGGCTCGGTGGCCGACCGGATGCGCTTCTCGGCCTATCTGCTGTTTTCCGTCGGCTGGTTCGTCTTTGTCTACGTTCCGCTCGTGCACTGGGTGTGGGGCGGCGGCTTCCTCGGCGCGGCCGGCGTGCAGGATTTCGCCGGCGGGCTGGTGGTGCATCTCAGCGCCGGCGTCGGCGGGCTGGTCGCCGCGAAAGTTCTGGGCAACCGTCACGGCTACGGGTCGGAGAATCTATCACCTTATGATCTGTCGCTGGCGGTGGTCGGCACCGGACTGCTGTGGGTCGGATGGTTCGGCTTCAACGGCGGCTCGGCGCTGGCCGCGAATTCGCGCGCGGTGATGGCGATCATCGCCACGCATCTCGCCGCCTGCGCCGGCGCGCTGACATGGGGCGCGGTCGAATGGTCGACGCGGCGCAAACCGTCCGTGCTCGGCATGATCTCGGGCGCGGTCGCAGGCCTCGGCACGATCACGCCGGCGTCCGGCTTCGTCACGCCGCTGCAGGGCATCGTCATCGGCATTGTCGCCGGACTGATCTGCTATTGGGCCTGCACTAGCCTCAAGCATCGCTTCCGCTATGACGATGCGCTCGACGTGTTCGGTGTCCACGGCATCGGCGGGTTGACCGGGACCCTGCTGCTCGGGGTGTTTGCGACCTCCTCGATCGGCGGCGTGCCCGGCCTGCTGGAAGGCAATCCGCGCCAGTTGCTGCTCCAGCTTTACGGCGTGGGCGTCACCCTGCTCTGGTCGGGCGCGGTGACCTATGGTCTCCTCAAGCTGGTCGGCGTTTTCGTGTCGCTGCGGGTCTCGCGTGAGAACGAACTGGAAGGTCTCGATATTTCCCAGCACGGCGAAGCGCTGCAATAGCACGACAGCTTTGTGAGTCGCGTTTTTGGGCCCGGTTCTGGTTTCAGGACCGGGCCTTTTCCGAATTGGATGAAACGGCTCAAACCTTTCGGCTCCGCCGGGGGTGCCCGTCTCTTAAGCAAAATATCCGGAAAGCCGGATTCTGCCTTTATTTTATGCAGATGTGGGCAGGCTTTGAGCGGAACGTACCCGCGCCTCTCGCCGCCGACGGGCGGATGATCAGAAAAGCGTTTAATTTACAATATGTTAGGCAAATACGCCGGGTTGGCACGGCATTTGAATTCTATGGATCACGGCTGAAGCCGCCCCGCGACCCCTCCCGCGCGGTGACCTCAGCCGAGACCGCCCGGCATTGTAGCCGGGCCCAGTCGGGAACCGGACCCATGAAAATTGTTATGGCGATCATCAAGCCCTTCAAGCTCGACGAGGTTCGCGATGCCTTGACCGCGATCGGCGTGCACGGCCTGACCGTGACCGAGGTCAAGGGCTACGGCCGCCAGAAGGGCCATACCGAAATCTATCGCGCCGCTGAATACACGGTGAGTTTCCTGCCGAAGATCAAGATCGAGGTCGCGATCAAGTCGGACCTGGTCGACGCGGTCGTCGAAACCATCGCCTCGACCGCGCGGACCGGCAGGATCGGCGACGGCAAGATCTTCGTCATCGATCTCGAGCACGCGCTTCGCATTCGCACCGGCGAGCTGGATGCCGACGCGATCTGATCTCGCACCCCACCGTCCCTCAATGAGGAGAAAAGCACATGAGGTTCGAACGCCCGGCCCGCGCGGGATTGGTCATTGCAGCGATGTTGTGCGCGGCCTGTCTCGCGACCTTTGATATTGCGGTTGCCCAGACCGCCGCGCCGGCCGCCCCTGCCGCGGCCATGCCGTCCAAAATCGATTCGGGCGACACCGCGTGGATGCTGACCGCGACCGCGCTGGTGCTGATGATGACGATCCCCGGCCTCGCTCTGTTTTACGGCGGCATGGTGCGGAAGAAGAACGTGCTCGCCACGGTGATGCAGAGTTTCGCCATCACCTGTCTCGTCACCGTGCTGTGGATGGTGATCGGCTACAGCTTCGCGTTCACCGAAGGCACGAATTTTCTCGGCGGCATCTCGCGCCTGATGCTGGTCGGCATGGGCACCGACTCCGTCGCCGCCGCCGCGCCGACGATTCCGGAATCGGTGTTCATGTGCTTTCAGATGACGTTCGCGATCATCACCCCGGCGCTGATCTGCGGCGCGTTCGCCGATCGCATGAAGTTCTCGGCGATGATGTGGTTCATGGGACTGTGGTCGCTGCTGGTCTATGCGCCGATCGCGCACTGGGTCTGGGGCGGCGGCTTTCTCGGCGGTCTCGGCGTGCTCGATTTCGCAGGCGGCACCGTGGTTCACATCAATGCCGGCGTCGCCGGCCTCGTCTGCGCGCTGGTGCTCGGCAAGCGCAAGGGCTACGGCAGCGAGAACATGGCGCCGCATAACCTGGTGCTGACCGTGATCGGCGCGTCGCTGCTGTGGGTCGGCTGGTTCGGCTTCAACGCCGGGTCGGCGGTGACGGCGGGCGGACAGGCCGGCATGGCGATGGCGGTCACCCAGATCGCGACCGCGGCCGCCGCGCTGGCCTGGATGGCCGTGGAGTGGGGCCTGCGCGGCAAGCCGAGCGTGCTCGGCATCTGCTCCGGCGCAGTCGGCGGTCTGGTCGCCATCACCCCGGCTTCCGGTTTCGTCGATCCGAGCGGCGCGCTGGTGATCGGCGCGGCGGCCGGCGTCGGCTGCTACTGGGGCGCGACGGGTCTCAAGCACATGATGGGCTATGACGACAGCCTCGATGCCTTCGGCGTCCACGGCGTCGGCGGCATCCTCGGCGCGCTGCTCACCGGCGTGTTCGCCCGCACGGCCATCAACAAGGCCGGCGCCGGGCTGATCGACGGCAACGCCCATCAGGTGATCGTCCAGATTTACGGTATCCTCGCCACGGTCGCGTACGACGCCGTCGTCACGCTGATCATCCTGCTCGCCGTCAAGGCGGTGATCGGCCTGCGGGTCACGGGAGACAATGAACGTGAAGGCCTCGACATCACCCAGCACGGCGAAGTGGTGCAATGAAGCGAGACGCGCTTGCGGCGACGCAAGCGGTCGCCGTCACTCAGAGCTTCCGGGCCTCTTCCGGCAGCATGATCGGAATGCCGTCGCGGATCGGGTAGGCGAGTTTGGCCGAACGCGAAATCAACTCCCGCCGCGTCCCGTCGAATTCCAGCGGTCCCTTGGTCACCGGGCAGACCAGAACCTCCAGCAGCTTGGGGTCGACGGTATCTTCGGGGCGGTCGGAGGAGGAGGTCGTCATGCGTATCTCTTCGAAAGATGGTCCATCCATATCTGTTGCGACGGCTCGTTTGGGACGAACGTTCTTGGCCTACTGTAATCCAGGATCGCCGCTGGTGCGCTTCTTTGCGAGATCCATTTCGGTGACGGCGATCAGGATTTCCGCGCGTGTTTTCAGGTCGGCTGCCTCCAGCATCGCCTGCTTCTCCGGCGGCCCGTAGGGCGACATCATCGCCAGCGCGTTGACCAGCGCCTCGTTCGGGGCGTTCTCGATGCCGCTCCAGTCCACCTTCAGGTTGTTGACCTTGAGAAAATCGTTCAGCACCTCGAGCAGTCGCTTGCGGTCGACCTCGTCCTCGCCCTTGCGCGCGGTCAGATCGTCGGTAAAGGCGAAGAAATCCACCTTGCACTGGCGATAGGGCGTCAGCACCGTCAGCTCTTCCACGATCTTGAACCGCGACACCCCGGTGAGTTCGAGGATGTAACGGCCGTCGCCGGATTCGGCGAACTGGGTGATGCGCCCGGCGCAGCCGACCTGGAACAGCTTCGGCTTGTCCTCGCTTGCCGAATGGGCGATGTCGGGCTGGATCATGCCGATCAGGCGATGGCCGTCGCGGAACGCGTCATCGACCATTGCAAGATAACGCATCTCGAAAATATTGAGCGGCATCTGCCCGCGCGGCAGCAACAGCGCGCCGGGCAGCGGAAACACCGGTATCACTTCGGGAAGGTCACCGGGACCGCGATAGTCGAGATTGATAGGCATGGGCGGGTCCGATGGTATCGAGCGGGGCTTTCCGGCCTCATATCTGCGCGTATTGCTGCCGCAAAGGAAGCGGAAACGCCAGGAGCACTAGGAAAAGAGGATCGTCGACAGTCGTTTGCGTCCCTCGACGGTGGCTTCATCGGTACCGCCCCACGCCTCGAAGAACTGCACGAGCAGCTTGCGGGCCGCGTCATCGTTCCATTTGCGGTCGCGTTTGACAATTTCGAGCAGGTGACCGGTGGCTTCGCTCCGCTTGCCGCTGGCGTTCAGCGCCGTCGCCAGATCGAACCGCGCCTGATGGTCGAGCGGATGAGCCGCGACCTTTCCTTCAAGCTCGGCGACGGGCCCAAGCGAATTCGCCTGCTCGGCGAGATCGATCATGGCCTGCACCGCCTTCACGGCGGCGTCGCCGCGCTTGGATTCCGGCACCAGTTCGAGCGTCTGCTTGGCCTTGTCGAGTGCGCCGGTGGTTGCGTAGCAGCGCGCCAGCCCCGCGATCGCCGGAAGATTGGCGGCATCGAAACCGAGGACCTCGGCATAGATCGAAGCGGCGGTGGCCGGATCGTCGGCGGCGAGCGCGGCTTCCGCCTCCTGCAGGATTTCCTCGATATTCGGCGCGCCGGGCGCCGCCACGCCCTGCGTCAGCTTGTCGATGAAGGCGCTGATCTGGGCCTCGGGCGCCGCGCCCATGAAGAAGTCGACCGGCCGTCCGCCGACAAAAGCAAAAACCGCCGGGATCGACTGGCTGCCGGTCTGTGCCGCAAGCTGCTGAAAGATGGCCGGATGCTGGTCGATGTTCATCTTCACCAGCTTGATCTTGCCGCCGGCGGCGAGCACGGCCTTTTCCAGGCTTGGGGTGAGTTGGCGACACGGTCCGCACCAGGGAGCCCAGAAATCGACCAGCACCGGCTGGCGCATCGATTCCTCGACGACGTCCTTCATGAAGGTCTGGGTCGTCGTCTCCCTGATCAGATCCGATGCCTGCGGTGGCGGCGCGCTGCCCTGCTCGACTATAGTCACATGATCCTCGCCTGATCTTCCGGAATGGGCCGATTCTACAACCGCCCAAGCGCTTAATTGGTCCCTGCGCGGAAATTTTGCAATCGGTGGAACAAGGTCGTCGGGGCAACCGGTGCCGGTCCCCGGAGAATATAGCAGGATTTCCGCCCTTGTTTCTCGGTTTCCGTCGCAATAACGACCGCCAAAGTGGGGGCGGGAGTCAGGATTTCCGATGTTTGCGACCGCTATCCCGGCAAAGGAGCGGACTTGATGCAACGGCCAGCGATATCTGGCTGTTGCATTCGCAGGCCGCATTTGGCATAGCTCTGCGCTCCGGGTAGCTCGAAAGTCGGCTGCCTGTTATCGGATGCGGGTGTAGCTCAGGGGTAGAGCACGACCTTGCCAAGGTCGGGGTCGAGGGTTCGAATCCCTTCGCCCGCTCCAGATTTCCAGCACGCCGATCCCGGATTTGCGAGATGCCCGCGGGCTACGCGCAAACACCTGACCCGTATCGAACGGCCTGGATCGAACTTTCCGCGGTTCAAATCGGTCCGCTTCGAATCAGAAGCGGGGCCTGCGATCTGACGGGCCGATCTGGATGTGACGCGCTGTCGCACCGGCCTGGCCGCGGCCGGTTCTATTTGGCGGAAACTGATGCAATTTCCGCGACCTTCGTGCTCGATGCGTGCCGGAAAGGGCCGCTGCCAGCTGGAGCCCGAGGTCCGCTTATAGGAAATCTACGAACCTCATTAACCTCGCTTTAACCGCCCCCCTTCATGATCGGTAAACCAAGCTTACGCCCGCGAGTCGTGAGCTCCGTGTTCTTGGATCTAACTCCTGGGGAGGATCAATGTTTTTCTTCAAAAAATGGTCGATCGCAAAAGAAAATGCCGCGAAAGCTGCAGCGATCAGCAAAACTCAGGCCGTCACCGAACTTGGTCTTGATGGAACGATCATCACCGCCAATGAGAACTTTCTCAACATCCTCGGCTACTCGCTCGCCGAGATTCGGGGCAAGCACCACAGCATGTTCGTGGACGCCGACGAGCGCACCGGCGCCGCGTACCGCGAATTCTGGGCCAGGCTGAATCAGGGCGAGTCGCAAACGGCCGACTACAAGCGTATCGACAAGTACGGAGAGGAGGTCTGGGTTCGGGCTTCCTATATTCCGGTGCTGAATTCGAGGGGAAAACCGACAAAGGTTATTGAGCTCGCGGCCGATATCACCGCCCAAAAGATCGAGGCCCTCGACCATGCGGGTCAGGTTGCCGCCGTCGAACGCTCGCAGGCGGTGGTCGAATTCAAACTGGACGGCACGATCGTCACAGCGAACAAGAACTTCCTCAGCGCGTTGGGTTATGCGCTCGGCGAAGTGCAGGGCAAGCATGACGGCCTGTTCGTGGAGCCGTTGGAGCGGGCTGGCGCCGCATACCGCGACTTCTGGGCCAAGCTCAATCGCGGCGAGCCCCAGTCGGCCGAATTGAAGCGCATCGGCAAGAGCGGGCAGGAAGTCTGGTTTCAGGCGACCTTCAACCCGATCGCCGACGAGAGCGGCAAGCCCTTCAAGGTCGTCACGTTCGCGACCGACGTCACCAGGCAGAAATTGCGGATGGCCGACCTTGAGGGCCAGATCGCAGCCATCGGAAAAGCGCAGGCGGTTGTCGAATTCGGCATGGACGGCACGGTCATGACCGCCAACGACAATTACCTGAAAACGCTTGGCTATGCCTTCGCACGGGAAGTCCAGGGCAAGCACCACAGCATGTTCGTGGAAGCCGGCGAACGCTCCAGCGCCGCCTATCGCGACTTCTGGGCCAAGCTCAATCGCGGCGAGTCGCAGACGGCCGAATACAAGCGGATCGGCAAGGACGGCAAGGTGGTCTGGATGCAGGCATCCTACAACCCGGTGCTGAATTCGAAGGGAAAACCGACCAAGGTCATCGAGCTCGCAACCGACATCACAGCGCAAAAGATCGAGGCGCTGGAAAATGCGGGCCGGATTGCCGCGCTCGACCGCTCTCAGGCGGTGGCCGCATTCAACCTGGACGGCACGATCATCAGCGCCAACGAAAACTTCCTTAAGACGATGGGCTACGCGCTCGGCGAAGTGAAGGGCAAGCATGACGGCATGTTCGCTGCACCGTCGGAGCGGCAAGGCGGCGCGTATCGCGAATTCTGGGCCAAGCTCAATCGCGGCGAGGCGCAGTCGATCGAGTACAAGCGTATCGGCAAGAACGGCAAGGAGATCTGGATCCAGGCCCTGTACAACCCGATCCTCGATCTCGCGGGCAAGCCGTTCAAGGTCGTCACCTACGCAAGGGAAATGAGCGCTTCCATCCGTGAGTTCTACGAAACCATGGTCCAGTCGGGCGCAGAAGAAGTCGGGCAGGATTTCGCAGTCGTCGCGGACGAAGCTCACGATACCGTCGCTTCGGAGGCTGCGCCGCTGAGCATGCAGCGGCTCGAAGAGACACGACGCAAGAATGCGAACGGCGGTCGCTCTACGTTCTCCCAATTGCTGGATAACATCCGGGAAGGGTTCAGCAACGCGATGATGTCCTCGACGAGAGCCGTCACCAACTTCCTGTGACGGCCGGTCGATCCGGCAACGAAAAATAGAACTGGCGACGGTGTCGAACCGTCGCCAGTTTTTTTGTTTCAACAGGCAAGCCCGAATTTCGCCGCAAATCGAATGCGCTGATCAAAACGACGCCCGTCATGGGCGTTTTACGTTTTGAATAAAAAGCGAATCAACGTCGCGCGACGTTGTCTTCGGGGGTGGCATGGGCCGAAAAATCGTTCTGCTGTCCGACGGCACCGGAAACTCGGCGGCAAAGGTCTGGCGCACCAATGTCTGGCGCACGTTCGAAGCGCTCGATCTGTCGGGGTCGGATCAGGTGGCGTTCTACGACGACGGGGTCGGCACTTCGTCGTTCAAGCCGCTCGCCATCCTCGGCGGCGCGTTCGGCTTCGGATTGAAGCGCAACGTCATCGACCTGTACAAGTTCGCCTGCCGCAACTGGCGCGATGACAGCGACGAGCTGTTCGGCTTCGGCTTCAGTCGCGGCGCCTTCACGATCCGCGTGGTGATGGGGCTGATCCTCAATCAGGGCCTTGTCGACGCCGACAGCGAGGCCGAACTGACGCGAAAGGCCAAGGCCGCGTATCGTCAATATCGCCGCGAGCGTTTCCATACGTTTCTGCGCATCGAGGATGCCTTTCGGTTCATCCGCGATCTTTTTCTGCCCAAGGATTACGACAAGGGCGACAACCGCCAGGTGGATCAAATCCGCTTCATCGGCGTGTGGGACACCGTCGCCGCCTACGGACTGCCGCTCGACGAGATGACGCGCGGCGTCAGCAGATGGATCTGGCCGCTGGAGTTGCCCAACCACACGCTCGACTGCTCGCGCGTCAAGCGCGCCTGCCAGGCGCTGTCGCTCGACGAGCCGCGCACCACGTTCCATCCGGAACTGTGGGACGAGCGCGGCGCGACGAGGTTGACGCCGCGCGACGACGGCAAGCGCTATATCGCCGACGAGCAGATCAGCCAGGTGTGGTTCGCTGGCGTTCATTCCAATGTCGGCGGCGGCTATCCCGACGATGCGCTGGCCTATATCCCGCTGGTCTGGATGATGACGGAGGCACAACGCTGCGGCTTGCGGTTCAAATCCGATCAGCGTCAGCCGACCGCCGATCCCGATCCGTTCAAGAATGCGATCTCGATGTGCGACAAGGACGGCCGGCTCTACGATCCGCGCAAGGGACTCGGCAGTTACTATCGCTACGGGCCGCGCAAGCTGGCCGAGCTCTGCGACTATCGCTTTTCCAGGAAAGACGAGGTCGTCATCGAACGCCCGAAGGTGCATGCCAGCGCGTTCAAGCGCATCGCCAGCCGTTCGCAAAGCTATGCGCCGGTCGGGCTGCCGAAGACCTATGACGTCGTGACCGAGGACGGCCTTGTGCTGACGCCGGATCAATACGGCTTCGAAAGCAGCGCCGGCGCGCTCGCGCGTACCGAAACGCAGGAGCATGTCTGGAACGAGGTCTGGAAGCGTCGGCTGGTCTATTTCGCGACCGTCGGCGCCACGGCTTGGCTGTTGCTCTATCCGCTGGCGCGCTCGCTGCCGCCTTCGGACGAATACACCAGCAGGTTTCGCTGGATGTCGGACATCATCCGCGTCGTCGGTGGGTTCCTTCCCGGCTTCGCGCAGACCTGGATCAACGGCTATGCGCGCAGCCCGGTGCAATTCGCTGTCTTGCTTGGGCTTGCTAGTTTGCTGGCGCTGTGGGGAGTCGTTCTCTCGACCCGGATCACCGACCGCATGAATGCGATCTGGCAGAAGACGCCGACGGCGCCGACAGGCTTGCCGACCAACTGGATCTACCTTCTGCGCGCCAGCCGGCCCTATGTCTGGTTTCACCGGCAGTTGAAGCGCCGCTGGGCGCCGGCGTTCTTCGCTGTATCGTTCATCTATCTCGGCGTCACCTTCGCCAGCCATCTCGCCTACAATGCGCAGGACATCTACGGTTTGGCCTGCGATGAAAGTCCGGCGGCGCAGGGACTCGCGCGCGGCAAGCAGGCGACGTTCGATTTCAAAACCTCGCAGTTCTGCGCCGGCACCGGCATCGCGGTGGACGGTTTCGGCGCTCGCTACCTGATTCAGGTCGAGACCACCGAGCCGTTCCGCGACGGCGGCATCCCTTCGCCGCTCGGCGGATTCTACACGACCGATCCGCCGAGCTGGTGGCAACGCGCGGCGCTGATGCTTGGCGTGCCGCTGCGCCGCGAACTGACGCGGCCGTGGTTCCGCCTGGTGTTGCGCTACGGCGCGACCGGCGGCGAGGAAGTCTTCCTCGATCCCGATCCCGAGGACGGCAAGATCGAGACGGTGATCCGGCCGACGCGGAGCGGCGAGCTTTTCATCTTCGTCAACGATGCGGTGCTGGGCGTTCCCAAACTGTACGACGTGTTCTACCGCAACAACGAAGGCTCCGCCAAACTCGTCGTGACGCGCAAGTGAATGATCGGCCGGATCTCGGATCGCCGCTGCCGCGGCGTCCAGAGTTAGGACCGCTCTAAAACTCCGCCACCGCCGCCAGAATGCGCGCGATATCCTGCGGGCGCGACAGCCGATGATCGCCGTCCCGGATCATGGTCAGCACCACGTCGTCGCTCGGCAGCCGTTCGGTCAGCGCGAAGGCATGCCGCCATGGGACGTCGGCGTCCTGCGCGCCTTGCAGGATGCGCACCGGGCAGCCGGTCGAAATGGAGCTGCCGAGCAGCAGATGGTTGCGGCCATCCTCGATCAGCTTGCGCGTGATCGGGTAGGGATCGCCGTAATCCGACGGCTTCAGCCAGGCGCCCTCGGTCTCGATGGCGTGCCTGACCTCCGGTGGGAAGGCTTTCCACATCAGTTCCTCGGTGAAGTCTGGCGCCGGCGCGATCAGCACGAGGCCCGCCAGCGTGGCGCGAGACGATGCCCGCCGCGAGATCGCACGCGCCAGTAACAGCGCGATCCAGCCGCCCATCGATGAGCCGACCACGATTTGCGGGCCTTCACAGAAGGCATCGAACACCGCAAGGCTCTCCTCCAGCCAGCGACCGATGGTGCCGTCGGTGAATTCACCGCCGCTGATCCCGTGGCCGGAGTAATCGAACCGCACGCAGGCTCGGCCGCGTTCGGCCGCCCACGCGTCGAGCGCGAGCGCCTTGGTGCCCGCCATGTCGGACTTGAAGCCGCCGAGCCAGAACAGGCCCGGAGAATCGCCGTCCCGCGCGCGCACGGCGATGGGCCGCTTCGCCTCGCCCCCACCGACCTCGATGAACTGTGCCGCCGCCCCGTTGGTCATGGTGTCCGTCCCGTTTGCTGTCGTCGTGGTTTCTGGTTTGCCGACGAATGCCGGCCCTGGCGGGGAACGAGTGGCGGTTGCCGGGGTTTTGCCCCCGGAGATCGATCGCCGTGACCAAAATACCTCGCATTCGACCGTTTTGCCCGCGCGCCGATCCCGCCGCTTGCCCGCAGCCGCTTATTCCTTCAAAATAGGCGCTTCTTTCACAACATTGGAGAACCACCCATTCGCCGTCCCAGTAGAGCGCCAATGCCCGTCGCGAAAGACGGACCGCGCACCAACGATGAAATCCGCAATGCCCAGATTCAACTGATCGACCAGGACGGCACCAACAAAGGTACCGTGGAAACGATCGCCGCGATCAAGATGGCCATGGAAGCCGGCATGGACCTCGTGGAAATCGCGCCGAACAGCAGCCCTCCCGTCTGCAAGATCATGGACTACGGGAAATACAAGTTTCAGGCCCAGAAGAAAGCCGCCGAAGCGCGCAAGAAACAGAAGATCGTCGAGATCAAGGAGATCAAGCTCCGTCCGATGATCGACGATCACGACTACGACGTGAAAATGAAGGCGATGCAGCGGTTCTTCGAGGAGGGCGACAAGGTCAAGATCACGCTTCGCTACCGGGGCCGCGAAATGGCCCACCAGGAGATCGGCACCAAGCTGCTCGACAAGGTGAAGGCCGACGTCGCGGCCTTCGCCAAGGTCGAGCAGGACGCCAAGTTCGAGGGCCGCCAGGTCGTCATGGTGCTGGCCCCGCGCTGAGCGGGAGGTCTCGAATATCGCACGTCATTGCCGGACTTGATCCGGCAATCCATCCTTCAAGATGATGTCCGGGCCATCTGCGCGAAGACGCGCTTCGCGCTTTAGCCCGGGCATGACGAGTTTTTTTTTGCGGAAACGGTTTGCGAGATCGCTCGGCGCCCGGGACCACGCCTTCGCGGTCCTTTCCCGTTGCCAATCCGACCGTCCTCTGCCATAAGCCTTTTCTTCGTCGCCCGGCTGATTCAAGGGCTGCCGTGGCGACGACCGTGCCGGATTTTCTCGGGATTTTCTTTCGGAAATACGGGAATAGCCGAGTACTTTCAACGCTCTAAAAGCATGATCCCGACCCGAAGGGCCGCGCCCGCGCAAAGCGGAAACCGGTTTTCGGATAAGATCATGCTCAATAGCGAGCAATTTCAGCCACCTGGCCGCCCTATCCGGGCGGATTTCGTCGTGGCGACAGGAGAGCCAAATGCCCAAGCTGAAGACCAAATCGGGCGCGAAAAAGCGCTTCAAGATCACGGCTACCGGGAAGGTCAAGCACGCCCAGCGCGGCAAGCGCCACGGCATGATCAAGCGGACCAAGAAGCAGATTCGTCAGCTTCGCGGTACTCGCGTGCTGTTCAAGGCCGACGGCGACAACATCAAGAAATACTTCTTGCCCAACGCCTGACCTCCGTTCGCCGCGGCTACGCGGCATCCCGCATCAACCCGTTGATTTTGAGAGGAGTTCAGTCATGGCTCGCGTCAAGCGCGGTGTGACGGCTCATGCCAAGCACAAGAAAGTCTACAAGGTCACCAAGGGCTTTTCCGGCCGCCGGAAGAACACCATTCGCGCCGCCAAGGCGGCCGCCGACAAGGCCGGCCAGTACGCCTTCCGCGATCGCAAGCGCAAGAAGCGCACCTTCCGCGCGCTCTGGATCCAGCGCCTCAACGCCGCCGTGCGGCCGTTCGGCATGACCTACAGCCGCTTCATCGACGGGCTGTCGAAGTCGGGCATCACCGTTGACCGCAAGGTGCTGTCGGACCTCGCTATTCACGAGCCGGCGGCGTTCCAGGCGATTGCCGAGAAGGCCAAGGCCGCGCTGGCGGCCTGATATCGCTGGCCCTGGCGGTTTTCCTAACCTCTCCCCGCCGGGGAGAGGTCGGCGCGTAGCGCCGGGTGAGGGGGTTCTTTCGAGCGCGAGGCCTAAGCCCCTCACCCCAGCCCTCTCCCCACGGGAGAGGGAGCGCGTCTCCGTCGTGGCAACACTTTGTGCTCAATCGGAACGTCGCAGGCTCGCTCATGTCCAATCTCGAAAATCTGCAATCCCAAATCCTCACCGACATCGCAGCCGCCACCGACGAGGCCGCGCTGGAGGCGGTGCGCGTCGCTTCGCTCGGCAAGAAGGGCTCGATCTCCGCGCTGCTCGCGACCCTCGGCAAGATGTCGCCCGACGAGCGCAAGACCGAGGGCGCGAAGATCAACCTCGCCAAGGACGCGGTGACCCAGGCGCTGGCCGCGCGCCGCGAGGTGCTGAAGACTGCGGCGCTCGATGCCCGCCTCGCCTCGGAAACCATCGACGTCACGCTGCCCTTGCGCGAAACGCCAGCGGAGGCCGGCCGCATCCATCCGCTGAGCCAGGTGTGGGACGAGGTCACCACCATCTTCGCCGACATGGGCTTTGCGGTCGCCGAAGGACCCGATATCGAAACCGACGACTACAACTTCACGCGGCTGAATTTTCCCGAGGGCCATCCGGCGCGGGAGATGCACGACACGTTCTATTTCAATCCGAAGGAAGACGGCTCGCGGCTTTTGTTGAGAACGCACACCTCTCCGGTGCAGGTGCGCACCATGCTCAGCCAGAAGCCGCCGATCCGCGTCATCTGTCCCGGCCGCACCTATCGCAGCGACAGTGACCAGACCCACACGCCGATGTTCCATCAGGTCGAGGGGCTGGTGATCGACAAGTCGTCGCATCTCGGCCACCTCAAATGGATCCTGCACGAATTCTGCAAGGCGTTCTTCGAGGTCGACAACGTCAACATGCGCTTCCGCCCGTCGTTCTTCCCGTTCACCGAGCCGTCGCTGGAAGTCGATATCCAGTGCCGCCGCGACAAGCACGAGATCCGCTTCGGCGAGGGCGAGGACTGGCTGGAGATTCTCGGCTGCGGAATGGTGCATCCGAACGTCTTGAGGCTGTGCGGCATCGACCCCGAGGTCTATCAGGGCTTCGCCTGGGGCATGGGGATCGACCGCATCGCCATGCTGAAATACGGCATCGCCGATCTGCGGCAGTTGTTCGAAGGCGACGTGCGCTGGCTCAATCATTACGGCTTCAGACCGCTCGAGATCCCGACGCTGGCGGGCGGGCTCTCAGTCTAATGACAAAACAGTTGCACCCGTGGACACCAGAAAAGCTGGCTGCCAAAAACAAGAAAGAAGTCGAAGTTATTCGCGAGAACGCCGTAAAAAAGGGCGTGTCTGACTTGGTTGAAATGTGCGACCTCGACCTAGAAAAAAGGAAACCGCCGGCAAAGCCACGCGGGATAACATCCACTTCGGCTCACTCAAGTGATGAATTTGTCGAGGGATATCATTTTGTTTGCAAAAGTGCGCGTGGCGTCACGGAAGATACTGCAGGAAAATTTCGAACGGGTTCTTGGGTAGTTGCGGAAAGCAATGTTCAAAAAAGTTTGACGTACGGCGCCTACGTAGCTTTGCATGAATCAAGGCAGGACACGTCGTATCGACAGGGTAAGCTGCTCGGTTATCGTCGAACTATCCGAGATATGCTTGCTGACGAAAACGGCGGTGAAACAAAAATCGAAGAAGGCATTGAACTTTTAGTCGAAGAGACGACGCAACCCTATTCGTGGGTCGGCGAGGCCACGGGCGAGAAAGGCTATAAGTGGTCTAAAGTTTCGTCGACGGTGCTGATTGAACATGAGGGCGAAAAGAAGCCATGAAATTCACCCTCTCCTGGCTGAAAGACCATCTCGACACCGACGAGCCGCTGGACAACCTCGCCGACAAGCTGACCATGATCGGGCTCGAGGTCGAGCACGTCGCGGACAAGTCGAAGGCGCTGGCGCCCTACACCGTCGCGCGCGTGGTCTCCGCCGCGCAGCACCCGAACGCGGATCGTCTCAGGGTGTGCATGGTCGATACCGGCGAGACCAACGACAAGGGCGAGCCCGCTTATATCCAGGTGGTGTGCGGCGCGCCGAACGCGCGCGAGGGCCTTGTCAGCGTGTTCGCGCCGCCGGGCACCTACATTCCCGGCAAGGACATCACGCTCGGGGTCGGCACCATTCGCGGCGTCGAGAGCCGTGGCATGCTGTGCTCGGCGGCCGAGCTTGAAATCTCCGACGACCACGACGGCATCATCGAACTGCCGGCTGATGCGCCGGTCGGCACCGGTTATGCGGAATGGGCCGGCCTCGGCGATCCCGTGATCGAGATCAACCTGACGCCGAACCGGCAGGACTGCACCGGCGTGCATGGCATCGCGCGCGACCTGTCCGCCGCCGACATGGGCAGTCTCAAAAATCCGACCATCAAGCCGGTCAAGGGCGAATTTCCCTGCCCGGTGAAGGTTATTGTTGAGGATGCCGCGCTGTGCCCCGGCTTCGCGCTGCGGCTGGTTCGCGGGGTGAGGAACGGCCCCTCGCCGGAGTGGCTGCAAAAGCGTCTGACCTCGATCGGTCTGCGTCCGATCAACACGCTGGTCGATATCACCAACTTCATGACCTACGATCGCGGCCGGCCGCTGCATGTGTTCGACGCGAATAAAGTGCACGGCAATCTTGCGGTGCGCCGCGCTCGCGCGGGTGAAACGCTCCTGGCGCTCGACGGCCGCACCTACACGCTCGACCCAAGCGTCTGCGTCATTGCCGACGACAAGGGCGTCGAATCGCTCGCCGGCATCATGGGCGGCGAGGAATCCGGCTGCGACGAGGGCACGACAGACGTGCTGATCGAATCGGCTCTGTGGAGCGAGATCAACATCGCGCAGACCGGCCGCAAGCTCGGCATCAATTCCGACGCGCGCTATCGTTTCGAGCGCGGCGTCGATCCCGCCTTCATGGTGCCGGGGCTCGAGATGGCGACCCGGCTGGTGATGGAATCGTGCGGCGGCACGCCCTCGGAGATTATCGTCGCCGGCCAGGCGTTGCCTGACGACCGGGTGATCGATTTTCCGTTGACTGAAACAAGGCGTCTCGCGGCGATTGAGGTGCCGTTGCCCGAGATGCGCCGCATTCTCGGCCGTCTCGGCTTCATGGTGGCCGGCAACGGTCCGGTGGTGAAGGTCGCGATTCCGACCTGGCGCACCGACGTTCACGGCAAGGCCGACATCGTCGAGGAGATCGTGCGCATCGTCGGCGTCGACAAGGTGCCGATGACGCCGTTCGATCGGGGCGACGCGGCACGCAAGCCGGTGCTGACGCCGATCCAGTCGCGCACGCGAAAGACGCGGCGTGCGCTCGCGGCGCGCGGCATGGTCGAAGCCGTCAACTGGTCGTTCATCGCGAAATCGCAGGCCGAACTGTTCGGCGGCGGCAGCAAGGAACTGGCGCTCGCCAATCCGATCGCGTCCGATCTCTCCGACATGCGGCCCAGCCTGCTGCCGGGCCTCGTCGCCATCGCGCAGGCCAACGCCGACCGCGGCTTCCCGGATGTGGCGCTGTTCGAGGTCGGGCAGATCTTCCGCGGCGACCGTCCGCAGGATCAGTTCACCGCCGCCGCCGGCGTCCGCCGCGGCATTGCGTCGTCCGCAGGGATCGGGCGGCACTGGTCGGGCTCGGCCGCGGCGGATGCGCTTGACGCCAAGGCCGATGCGTTCGCGGCGCTCGCCGCCGTCGGCGCGCCGATGCAGGCTTTGCAGATCGCAGGCAACGGCGAGTCGAAAAACTTTCCGGCATGGCTGCATCCCGGACGTTCGGCCGCGATCCAGATCGGGCCGCAGAATGTGCTCGGCTATTTCGGCGAGTTGCATCCGCGCGTGCTCGAAGCATTGAAGGCCGACGGCCCGGTGATGGCGTTCGAGGTGATCCTCGAGCGCGTTCCGGAAGGCAAGCAGAAGGCGACGCGCGCCAAGCCCGTGCTGGATCTGCCGGCGTTCCAGCCGGTGTCGCGCGACTTCGCCTTCATCGTCGATCGCGGCGTGAAAGCCGCCGACATCGTGCGCGCGGCGCAAGGCGTGGACAAGAAACTGATCGACGGCGTCACCGTGTTCGATATCTACGAAGGCAAGGGCATCGAGGCGAACAAGAAGTCGATCGCCATCGCGGTGACGCTGCAGCCGCGAGACAAGACGTTGACCGATCAGGAGATCGACGCGGTGACCGCGAAGATCGTCGCCGAAGTCACGAAGAAAACCGGCGGGAGCTTGCGGGGCTAAATCTATGGCGACGGAAATGCCTCGCGGCTACGCCGGCAACAGATCGCAATAGGCGAACCCGTCGCGCTCGACGACATCGCCGGAGACGACCTCGATTCGCTGCGCAAATACAGGTGCCGCGACGACGCAGGTGTGGAATTCGCCGTTCTCTCCGCACGGGTCGATTCCGGCCGGAAGGTCCGCCAGCAACGCCTGATCGAAGCTGCGGCCGGCAAACGAGGGTTCGAGCTTCGTCCGGTCGACCGTGACGAGACGCGCCTCGAACCCGCTTGCGATCATCTCGCGCGCAAGCGCCGCGGTCGGCCGGCCCCACAGCGGAAAGACCGGCGTCAAGCCGGTGCCGGCGAGCTTCTGCTCGCGATAGGCGCGGATGTCCGCGAGAAACAGATCGCCGAAGATGACCTGCGTGATGCCGGCACGCTTTGCGTCCGCCATCGCCGCCGCCATCCGCTCTTCATAGACATCGTTCGGGCAGGGATGGGGGATCGGCACCATGTTCGCCGGCAGTCCTGCGGCTGCCAGTTGAGCGTGCAGAACGTCCTCGCGCACGCCGTGGATCGAAACGCGAGCGAAGGTTTCATTGATCGTGGTCAGCGCGCCGACGACGTCGAATGCCCCCGCGCGGCGGATTTCATGCAGCGCAAAGGCGCTGTCCTTGCCCGACGACCACGAGATCAGCGCTTTCGGTCGCGTCATCTGGGCAGCGGAAAGCCGAAGGCGTCCTGCGGATGCCGCGACGGCGACCGCCTGTGATGCCGCGACGGTTTGCGCGTTGCCGCCGATGGCTGTTCAGGTTCTTTGAGCCCACCTATCTTGCGCAGCGCGGCATCGGCTGCGCGCTCGCCGCTCTCCCATGCGCCGTCGACGCTGCCCCACAGCGTCTCGTGCGTGGCCTCGCCGGCGAAGAACAGGTTGCCGAGCGGCTCGACCAGGATTTTGCGCGACGGCTGCCCGCCGACCTCCGCCGCCGACATGGCGCCGAGCACATGGGCCGCTGCGTTCCAGCGGGTCGCCGCGGACTGTTGCACGCCCGCCGCCGCGTCGCTGCCGAACAGTTTCGTCAGCCATTCCTTGGCGAAGGCGACCATCGCAGCCTCGCCTTGCGCGGAGAGATCGCGGCCGAAGCTGCCAGCGATATCGATCGTGCACAGCGACGATCCGGCCGCGCCCGCCGTGAGAAGCGCGGTCCTTCCGTCGCTGCTCTGCTCGATCATGGTCTCGCCGGGGCCGAGCCCGAACGGATTGTCGGGCAACCATAGCGCGATGCGATCGTAGCTGCCGAGCGACAGCCGTGCGGCGGCATCGAGCTGACGCTTCGGCAGTTCGGGCGTGAAGCGGATGTTGTCCGAGGTCAGCACGTTGGTCGACACCGTGACAATGATGGCGCGCGCCGCGATGCGCCCTGCGCTGGTCTCGACTCCGATGTCGCGGCCGGCCCATGTCACACGGCTCGCCGGCGTCGACAGGCTGATCGGCAGGCCCTGAGCGAGCGCGGTGAGCAGCCTGCCGAGGCCTTGTTTGCAGCCGATCGCGGCGTGGCGCTGGGGGGCGCGTGCGCGAGCCATCGCCGAGAGATCTTTCAGGTCCTTTCCGGTTGCGCCGGCGCCGAGCACGAAGTCGATCGTCTCGGCCCAGACATCGAGATCGTGGGGCATGGCTGCGGCGCAGGAAAGGTCGGTCCTGCCTCGCGCGGCATCTGCGATGGCGCGCCGTGCGCGCACCAGCGTTGCAAGGAACTGCTCGGTTTCGCCGGCGCGCGCGTTGCGCCGCCCGATGCGGATCCTCTGGCCGGGCGAGGCGGGGACCATTGCGGTTCCTGCACCTCGCGCCAGCCTGGCTACCGGGTTGGTGTCGGGCTCAAAGAGCCAGCGTGCGCCGCGATCGAACGGCGTATCGAAAGTCTTCAGATCGGTGTGACAGCGCCCGCCGATCCGGTCCGCCGCCTCGATCACGATCACCTTGCGGTTCCCGGCCTGAATCCGACGCGCCGCCGCGAGGCCCGCGGCGCCCGCGCCGATCACGACCACGTCGGCCTCGCGCGGCAGCGATGCGGCGCGCGCAGCGCCGCTCTCGGCTCCTGCGGCGAGCGCAGCGAACGCCAGCAGAACATCGCGGCGCGTCATTGTCATGGCATGGTTTCCGATGTTTTGAAAACTGCGGAACGTTCTGTGCGGTGGTTCAAAAGCCGCCGTCGCCTCGCTGCACGTCCAACAGAAAGCTTTTCAACCTGAAATCGCACGCGAATCATGGATTTAATCATAGACCGGCGGGTTTCGGATTTTCGGGACGCGGCAAATTTGCCGCATCAATGCGTCTGCGACAACCGTCATGGTGAATCAATCGTAATTTCGCGATTGGCGCCATGAACTAAATTGCAATGGCTTTTGACCATGATAAGGAGGGGAAAACCGGTCAGGACGAACGGCGGAGAGAGACTGCCATGGGCCTCGTGCTCGATACGGTCGGGAAATGGATTGCAGCCTATCTCCAGAAGGAGGTGCCCGGCTACGAGCCCTTCACGCCGAGCGATCCCGAGCATCTGCGTGGCCTCATGCGGGAGGGCGACGTTCTCCTGGTCGAGGGTAACAGTCGCATCTCCGGCATCATCAAATATCTCACGCAGTCGACATGGTCGCACTCCGCGCTTTATGTCGGCCCGATCGACGGCGCCAGAGAACCTGACGGGGAACCGCACGTCCTGATCGAGGCTGAAATCGGCGCGGGCGTCACGTCCGCGCCGTTGTCGAAATATTTTCCGTATCACACCCGGCTGTGCCGCCCGGTCGGCCTGTCTTACGAGGATCGTATCACGGTGTGCCGGTATGCCATCAACCGGATCGGTTTCGGCTACGACACCAAGAATATCGTCGATCTGATGCGCTATCTTGTCCCGCTGCCCGTGCCGCAGCGCTGGCGGCGGCGCATGATCGCGTTCGGTTCCGGCGATCCGACCAAGATGATCTGTTCGGCGCTGATCGCGCAAGCCTTCGGCGCGGTGCGCTATCCGATCCTGCCGAAGATCACCCGCGCCGGCAGCCGCAACGCGCGGCGCGAGATTCTGCACATCCGCGATTCGTCGCTCTACATGCCGCGCGATTTCGACATCTCGCCCTATTTCGAGATCGTCAAGCCGACGATCGTGCGGGGTTTCGATTACCTGTCGCTCCATTGGGCCGACAGGCAAAAGCCGCTCGGGGAGGTGGCGGGCGCGATGGATCCGTTTCAAGTCGAAGCCGGGTCTTCGACGCTTGTTTCCGAACCGGCTGACGAGTCTCAGCTGGTTCTTTCTGAAAAAGTGAGTGCAATGCGAGGACATTCATGACCGCGGCCGGTGGCGCAGCTCCCGAGCTTGCGGTGTCGCAATGGTTCAACACCGGCGAACCGCTGACGCTCGCCGCGCTGCGTGGCCGTCCGGTGCTGCTCCATGCGTTCCAGATGCTGTGCCCCGGCTGCGTCGCGCACGGCACGCCGCAGACGCAGCGCGCTTATGAGCTGTTCAAGGCGACCGACCTTCAGGTGATCGGCCTGCACACGGTGTTCGAACATCACGCCGCAATGACGCCGGTTTCGCTCGAAGCCTTCATTCACGAATACAGGCTGACGTTTCCGATCGGCGTCGACGCCGCCGGCGACGGCACCCCGCTGCCGGTCACCATGGGTCGCTACGCCATGCAGGGCACGCCGACCAGCATTCTGATCGGCCGCAACGGCCGCATCGTTCATCACGGCTTCGGCCAGCAGAGCGACATGGCGCTTGGCGCCATGATCGCGGCCGAACTCGCGGGCGCGCAGACTTACGCCGCCTAGAGTCTTTCCGCGTCTGAATCGCCGCACCTAACGGGCGCATGACAACTCCGGCCCGATCCGGCCGCGCGTCTCGGCTGCGGCATCCGCGCCGGTCCACGCCCTTGTCGGCGCGCGCCGCGGCGTTTATCTGAGCCTTGTATCTGAGCCTTGGGGTTCACCGGGAACTGACCGTCATGATGGGCGCCGCCGTCAAGGCCCTCACGCAGATTCTGTCTCCGCCGATGCGCGCCATCCTGTGGCGCGCGATCGGGCTCGCGCTGGTGCTCATCGTCGTGGTCGCCATCGGACTGCAACGATTGCTGAGCTGGCTCGCCGGCTCGGGCGAGCTCTGGGCCGAGACCGTGCTCGGGCCGACCTTCCACACGCCGCTCAACATCCTGGCCTGGATCATCTCGATCGCCGCGGGCTTCGGCATTGTGTTCGGCGCGGTGTTTCTGATGCCCGCGATCACCTCGCTGGTCGCGAGCGTGTTCGTCGACGACGTCGGCGAGATTGTCGAGCGCGAGCATTATCCGGCCGACCATCCCGGCGCGCCGCTGCCGGTCGGCCTCGCGATGTCCGAAGGCATCAAGACCGCGCTGCTGACGCTGCTCGTCTACCTGATCGCGCTGCCCTTCGTGTTCGTGGCCGGCGCGGGCTTCATCGCCTTCTTCATCGCGACGGCATGGCTGCTCGGCCGGGAATATTTCGAACTCGCGGCGATGCGGTTTCGTTCGCCCGCGGAGGCCAAGGCGATGCGCCGCGACAATGCCGCCACGGTGTTCATGGCCGGTCTGATCATCGCAGGCTTCGTGGCGATCCCGGTCGTCAATCTGGCGACGCCGCTGTTCGGCATGGCGTTCATGGTCCACATGCACAAGCGGTTGTCGGGGCCGCGGCCCGAACTGATCGCGCCGGATCGGCGCGGACGGCAGCCGATGGCCTGAGCAGGATTTGCTTTGGAGGGAATCGGCAGGCGGTCTGCCCGCATTATGCCGGGACGAACCCGGCCTTGCTTTCTTCATATTGCGCCGCAATTGGTATAGGTTCAGTCCAGGTTGTGCTTGGGTGGCGCTCTGCGCACATCGGGATGCGCAGCCGGCAATTGCGGTCCTTGAGGAGAATGTCGATGTCGATTGAGTCGGATGTGATCGTCGATCGCCGCAGGTTGCGCAGCAAGCTCACCTTCTGGCGCGTCGCGTCGGCGGCGATCGCGATTGCTGCCTTTGTCGCCGTCGCGGCCTATGCCACGCCGTGGGGCCGCAAGCTGACCGGCGCCGGCGCGATCCAGCGCGTCAACATCGAAGGCCTGATCCGCAGTGACCAGAATCGCGTCGAGGCGCTGGAGCGGCTCGGCAAGTCGAACGCGCCCGCGGTCATCGTTCACATCAATTCGCCGGGCGGCACCACCGCCGGGTCCGAACAGCTCTATGACGCCCTGATGCGCCTGAAGGCCAAGAAGCCGATGGTGGTGGTGGTCGAAGGGCTCTGCGCGTCGGGCGGATATATCGCCGCGCTCGCCTCCGATCACATCGTCGCGCAGCAGACCGCGCTGGTCGGTTCGATCGGCGTGCTGTTTCAATACCCGAATTTCACCGATCTTCTGAAAACGGTCGGAATCAAGGTCGAGGAGGTGAAATCGTCGCCGCTGAAGGCGGCTCCGAACGGCTACGAGCCGACCAGCCCGGAGGCGCGCGCCGCAATCGACGCGCTGGTGAAGGATTCCTACGCCTGGTTCCGCGGCCTGGTGCAGAACCGGCGCGGCATGGACGGCGCGCAACTGGAGAAGGTCGCCGACGGCCGCGTCTTCACCGGACGGCAGGCGGTCGACCTCAAGTTGATCGATCAGCTTGGCGACGAAAAAACCGCGATCGCGTGGCTTGTCGCCGAGAAGAAAGTCGCTCCCCATCTCCCGGTTCGTGATTTCAAGTTGACGCCGCGCTTCGGCGACCTGACGTTCCTGCGCACCGCCGCCTTCGTGACCTTCGATGCGCTCGGACTGAGCGGCATCGCGCGTCAGCTCGAACAGGCCGGCGTGGTGCGAGCGGCGGATCGGCTGGGTCTCGACGGAATGCTGGCGTTGTGGCAGCCGGCGCCCTCCAATTGAGGCCCGAATCGGGCGCGTACAGGCATTTTTTCGCTGCAAGGGACCGCAAATGCCGCGGTGCAGAAATTTGCGGCGGTTTCCCTGAACCGTGCGAATCGCATTTAGCGACTTGACAGTCCTCACCATTTTCACGGAAATGGGCCCTCCCATGTATGGGTCCCAGTCTCGATGATCAAATCCGAACTCGTTCAACGCATCGCCGAGCACAACCCGCACCTCTATCAGCGGGATGTGGAGAACATCGTGAATGCGATTCTCGACGAGATTGTCGCCGCGCTCGCGCGGGGCGATCGTGTCGAGCTGCGTGGTTTTGGTGCGTTCTCGGTCAAACATCGTCCTGCGCGCGCGGGCCGCAATCCGCGCACCGGAGAACACGTCCCGGTCGATCAGAAGAGCGTGCCGTTTTTCAAGACCGGCAAGGAAATGCGCGAGCGGCTCAATCGCGAGAATGCCACCAGTGAAGCGAGCGCCTAGTGTCCCGAATCCGAAGTTCGCCTCATTTCGCGGTACACTCCTCCGCGAACTTCGGATTCGAATGGACACTAGCAACTCTAAAAATCTAGTGTGGCTTAGGTTCAGAAGTTCGCTTGAAGGACTCGCTGGGAAATCGAAGCGAACTTCTGAACCGCCACACTAGGGAACATTCAGGGGGGCGGCCCCATGAATCTGCAAGCGAGCTGTCAGCATGAGTGCTTGACGCTACCGTCGCGAGAGAGATCATGCGAAAATTCCTGACCGGCCTGATCGTGATTCCGCTGGGTGTGCTGTTCATCGTGTTCGCGTTCGCAAACCGTCATCCGGTGACGGTCACGTTCGATCCCTTCGATGCGAACGACCGGATGGCCACCGTCACCCTGCCGCTGTTCATCCTCATCATCGCGGTGGCGATCTTCGGCGTGGTGGCCGGAAGTGTCGCGACCTGGTTCGGGCAGCGCCGCTGGCGTCACAAGGTGCGCCGGTATGAGGCGGATGCGCGGGAGGCGCGCGTGGAACTGGCCGATCTGCGATCGCGCTGGGAGTCCCGCGATACGGCGCGGCTGCCGGACCTGACGCGGCGGGCCGGATAGCGCCGGTCTTTGCTGCAAAGGCGGGCGAGACAAGCCGCGCGCGACGTTGTAGAACCCGCGCGAGCGCGTTTGATGCCCGGAACCGGCCGGATTTCGCCGGTTGTCCGGTGCGCGCGCCGGATCGTTCGAGACCATGTCCCTGATCGTCAAGATATGCGGCCTGTCCACCCCTGCGACGCTCGACGTGGCGCTGCAGGCCGGTGCCGATATGGTGGGATTCGTATTCTTTCCGGCCTCGCCACGGCATCTTGATCTGCCGCGCGCGCGCGAACTCGGTGCGCAGGTGCGCAGCCGTGCGGGCAAGGTCGCGCTGACCGTCGACGCCGACGATGCGGCGCTTGGCGATATCATCGAGGCCCTGCGGCCGGATCTGCTGCAACTGCACGGCAAGGAAACCGTGGCTCGCATCCGAGAGATCAAACGGCGGTTCGGCCTGCCGGTCATGAAAGCGATCGGTGTCGAGACATCAGCCGATCTTGCGACGCTGCCCGACTATGTTGCCGCGGCCGATCGTGTGCTGTTCGATGCGCGCCCGCCGAAGGACGCCACGCGGCCGGGTGGGTTAGGCGTTCCGTTCGACTGGCGGCTTCTGGAAAATCTGGCTCTTGAGATTCCCTTCATGCTGTCGGGCGGTCTCGCCGCGAGCAATGTTCACGATGCGGTGCGGGTCACGCGCGCCGGCGGCGTCGATGTTTCCTCCGGCGTGGAAAGCGCGCCGGGGGTGAAGGATGCCGGAATGATCGACGCTTTCATTCGGGCTGCGCGAGCGGCGGAAATCAAGCTGCGCGAAACGACCTCGCATGTGGGATAGTCTTACGGGACCAGGGCGGCCATCACGGCCGGCGATCACGGTTGCGGCCTGCGGACACGTGATCGCGTGTGGCGCATCGTCTGCCGGAATTCCCAGCAAACAGGACGTGAATGGCCGCAATGAATCCGGCCATGACAAAGGGCGACAATGACCATTCTCCCCAATTCCTTCCGCTCGGGTCCGGACGAACGCGGGCACTTCGGCATTTTCGGCGGCCGCTTCGTGGCGGAAACGCTGATGCCGCTGATCCTCGATCTGGAAAAGGCCTATGCCGAGGCCAAGGCCGACGCCACGTTCCAGCGCGAGATGGCCGGCTATCGCAAGGACTATATCGGCCGGCCGTCGCCCCTGTATTTCGCCGAGCGCCTGACCGGGCACCTTCGGGATATTTCCGCGGCCTCCGGCCGTGCCGGTGGCGCGAAGATTTACTTGAAGCGCGAGGAACTCAACCACACCGGCTCGCACAAGGTTAACAACGTGCTCGGCCAGATTCTGGTGGCGCGCCGCATGGGCAAGAAGCGCATCATCGCGGAGACCGGAGCCGGCCAGCACGGCGTTGCGACCGCCACGCTGTGCGCGCGCTTCGGCCTCGACTGCGTGGTCTATATGGGCGCGGTCGACGTGGCGCGGCAGGAGCCCAACGTCATCCGCATGGAAATGCTGGGCGCGAAAGTGGTGCCGGTGCAGTCCGGCACGCGTACGCTGAAGGACGCGATGAACGAGGCGCTGCGCGACTGGGTCACCAACGTGCACAATACATTCTATTGCATCGGCACGGTGGCGGGACCGCATCCCTATCCGATGATGGTGCGCGACTTCCAGTCGATCATCGGCGAGGAGACGCGCGCGCAGATGCAGGAGGCCGAGGGCCGCCTGCCCGATTCGCTGATCGCCTGCATCGGCGGCGGCTCCAACGCGATGGGGCTGTTTCATCCTTTCCTCGACGATTCCTCGGTGGAGATTTTCGGCGTCGAGGCGGCGGGACACGGCCTCGACAAGCTGCACGCCGCCTCGCTCACCGGCGGGCGGCCCGGCGTGCTGCACGGCAACCGCACCTATCTTCTGATGAACGATGACGGCCAGATCCAGGATGCGCACTCGATTTCCGCGGGGCTGGACTATCCCGGCATCGGGCCGGAGCATTCATGGCTGCATGAGACCGGCCGCGTCACCTATCTGTCCGCGACCGACGAGGAGGCGCTGGCGGCGTTCCAGCTGCTGTCGCGGCTGGAAGGCATTATCCCGGCGCTGGAGTCGGCACATGCCATTGCGCGCGTCATCGAACTCGCGCCGCAGCGGCCGAAGGATCACCTGATGGTGGTCAACCTCTCGGGCCGCGGCGACAAGGACGTGCCGCAGGTCGGCGAGATTTTGAAGGGCAGGAAGGCGTGAGTGATCTCGATCAAGACTATCTCAGATTATCAAAAGAGATTGGCCTTGAATGGTTCAAGGTTCATGCAGATCAGCGTCTAAAAGCCTTCAACTTCTTCCTTCTAATAGCGGGTTTTTGCATAGGCGGTTTCTTTACCGCGCTGTCTGTTAGTCCGTTGGCTGCGGGTACAATTGCTTTTCTCTTAGGAGCAATATGCATTTGTTTTAAACTACTCGATCGAAGAACTGCGGCTTTGGTCAAGCATGGCGAAAAGCTTATGAGTTATTGCTTGGAACGCATCGGCGATCCAACAATGCCTAATCCACTTAAATTGGCAGATGAGTGCAAAGGCACTCTTTCTTATCGCCAAGTGTTCAACGCGGTGTTCGTACTCTTTGGTGCTATATCACTTGGAGGACTGGTGTTCTCTTTAGTTCGAATTTTTGGATGCAAAGCATGACCAGCCGTATCGACACGCGCTTTGCAGAATTGCGGAAGCAGGGCCGCGCGGCCTTCGTCACCTTCCTGATGGCCGGCGATCCCGATCCCGCGACCTCGCTCGCCATCATTCAGGCGCTGCCTGAGGCCGGCGCCGACGTCATTGAAATCGGAATGCCGTTCACCGATCCGATGGCGGACGGCCCCGCGGTCCAGGCCGCCGGCCGGCGCGCGCTCGATGCAGGCATGACGCTGGCCAAAACGTTGCAGATGATCCGCGACTTCCGGAAAAGCGAGGGTTCGACGCCGGTCGTGCTGATGGGGTATTACAATCCGATCTACATTTATGGCGTCGAGCGGTTTCTTGTCGATGCGAAGGCCGCCGGCGTCGACGGCCTTATCGTCGTCGATCTGCCGCCGGAGGAAGACTCCGAGCTGTGCATCCCGGCGATGAAAGCGGGGCTGAATTTCATTCGCCTGGCGACGCCGACCACCGACGACAAGCGGCTGCCGGCCGTGCTCGCGAACACATCCGGCTTCGTGTATTACGTCTCGATCACCGGAATCACCGGCAGCGCGGCTGCGGATTCGGCGGCCGTCGGAGCCGCGGTCGGACGCATCAAGCGCCATACCGACCTGCCGGTCTGCGTCGGCTTCGGCATCCGCACCCCGGAGGCCGCGCGCGGCATCGCGGAGGGCGCCGATGGCGCGGTGGTCGGCTCGGCGCTGGTCGATGTGCTTTCCCGCAGCCTCGATGCCGAGGGCAAGGCGACGGCCAAGACGGTTAACGCGGTCGCCGGTCTCGTGGCGTCGCTCGCCGAAGGCGTGCGGTCGGCCAGGGCGGGATGAGGACAAGTGTGCAGCGGTTTTCCGCGTGCATCCCGCTCTCGTCATGATCCGGGCAGGCCGCGGAATAGTCTTTACTTTGCCTCTCCCCTTGTGGGAGAGGGTGCCGAACCGCATTTATCCGGTGAGGCGGGTGAGGGAGCGGTGCGTGTTACGGAGTAAGGCATGAACTGGTTGACGAACGTCGTCCGCCCCAAGATCCGCAACATCCTCAAGCGGGAGACGCCGGAGAATCTCTGGATCAAATGTCCGGACACCGGTCAGCTCGTGTTCTACAAGGACGTCGAGAGCAACCAGTTCGTCATCCCCGGCTCGAACTATCACATGCGCATGAGCGCGGATGCGCGGATGCGGTCGATCTTCGACAACGAGACCTGGTACGATGTCGCATTGCCCGAGGTGGCAGCCGATCCGCTGAAGTTCCGCGACGAGCGCAAATATGTCGACCGTATCAAGGATGCCCGCGCCAAGACCGGCCTCCATGATTCCGTGAAGGTCGGATACGGCAAGCTGGAGAATGCCGGCGTCGTCATCGCGGTGCAGGATTTCGATTTCATGGGCGGATCGCTCGGCATGGCGGCGGGCGAGGCCATCGTGCGCGGCCTCGAACTCGCGGTCGAGAAGCAATGCCCGTTCATCGTGTTCGCGGCGTCCGGCGGCGCGCGGATGCAGGAGGGCGTGCTGTCGCTGATGCAACTGCCGCGCACCACCGTCGCGGTGCAGATGCTGCGCGAAGCTCATCAGCCCTACATCGTGGTGCTGACCAATCCGACCACCGGCGGCGTCACGGCGTCCTATGCGATGCTTGGCGACGTCCACATCGCCGAACCCGGCGCGCTGATCGGCTTTGCGGGCGCCCGCGTCATCGAGCAGACCATCCGCGAGAAACTGCCGGACGGTTTCCAGCGCGCCGAATATTTGCGCGATCACGGCATGGTCGACATGGTGGTGCATCGTCACGATTTGCGGCCGACGCTGGCGCGGCTGTGCCGGCTGCTGACCAAGGCGCCGACGCTCGACGCGACGGCGGAACCGCCGGCCGATACGGATGAGCCGGCCGAGCCCGTGCCCGCAATGGACGCGGCGCCGCCGCCTGCGCCTCCCGCGTGAGCGCGGCTCCGCCCCATCAAACGCCGCTCGGCGAGGTCGTCGCGCGAATCTCGAAGCTGCATCCGAAAAAGATCGATCTCACGCTCGGCCGGATGCAGCGCGTCCTCGAACGGCTTGATCACCCCGAACGCCGGCTGCCGCCCGTCATTCATGTCGCCGGCACCAACGGCAAGGGCTCGACGATCGCCTATCTGCGCGCGATCCTTGAGGCCGCCGGATTGAGGGCGCACGTCTTTACCTCGCCCTATCTGGTGCGGCTCAACGAATGCGTGCGGCTCGCGGGAACGCTGGTCAGCGACGACGACCTGCGCGACGCGCTGCTCGAATGCGAGCGCGCCAACGGCGGCGAACCGCTCACCCAGTTCGAGATCAAGACCGCGGCCGCCTTCCTGCTGTTCGCGAAAACTCCCGCCGACGTGTTGCTGCTGGAGGTCGGCCTCGGCGGCCGGCTTGACAGTACCAACGTGGTGGAAACGCCGCTGGCGAGCGTCATCACGCCGATCGGCATCGACCATGTCGAATTTCTCGGCGGCACGCTGATGCAGATCGCCGGCGAGAAGGCCGGCATCATCAAGGGCGGCGTGCCCGTGATCGCTGCTGAGCAGTTGCCGGAGGCGCAGGCCGTGATCGAGCAGCGGGCGAAGCAGATGCGCAGCCCGTTGCACGCCGAAGGTCAGGACTGGCACGTCGGCATGGAGCATGGACGGCTGGTCTATCAGGATGAGCGCGGCCTGCTCGATCTTGCCGCGCCGCGGCTGTTCGGCCGTCATCAGTTCGACAATGCCGGTCTCGCGATCGCGACGCTGCGGGCGCAGGATCGCTTCAGCATCGACGCTGCGGCGTTCGAGCGCGGTGTCACGAGCGCGGAATGGCCGGCGCGGATGCAGCGGCTGACGTCAGGCAGGCTGGTGGATCGAGCGCCGCGCGACGCCGAGCTCTGGCTCGACGGCGGACATAATATCGACGGCGGACGGGTGGCGGCGGCTGCGCTCGGCGATCTCGAGGAGCGGGTGTCGCGGCCGCTGGTGGTGATAACGGGCATGATGGGAAACAAGGATGCGCAAGGTTTCCTCGCCAACTTCGCGGGGCTGACCCGCCATGTCATCGCCGTGCCGATTCCGGATACGGAAAATGCGATGCCGCCGGACGTGCTGGCGGATGCGGCGCGCGCACTCGACATGCGCGCCGAAACCGCGGTGAGCGTCAGCGCGGCGCTGCAGTCGGTGGCGCGGCTTGCCTATGAAATCCCGCCGCGCATCGCGATCGTCGGCTCGCTCTATCTCGCAGGGCATGTGCTGGCGGAGAACGGCACGCCGGTGACGTAGAATTCCGTGCTCGAATAATTCGCCGTCATGGCCGGACTTGTTCCGGCCATCCACGCCTTCTTCGCAGAAATTCCAAAGACGTGGATGCCCGGCATAAAGCCGGGCATGACGAGAAGAAAAGGCGCGACCTGACCTCGACGGTCATCACCCAAACAAAAACGGCCGGTGGTGAACCGGCCGTTCGCAAAATTTCAAAAAATCGGAAGCGGACGAATCACACCGTAGCGGTGATCCACTGCTCCAGCTTCTGCTTCGGCGCGGCGCCGACCTGACGCGAGGCCAGCTCGCCGCCCTTGAAGATCATCAGGGTCGGAATCGACATCACGCCATATTTCGAGGCCGTCCTCGGGCTCTCGTCGACGTTGAGCTTGACGATCTTGACCTTGCTGCCCATCGCGCTGGAAATCTCGTCCAGCACAGGACCGATCATGCGGCAGGGACCGCACCACTCGGCCCAGAAATCGACCACGACCGGGCCAGTCGCCTTGAGCACTTCCGCTTCGAAATTGGCGTCCGAAACCTTGCCAACAGCCATGGAATACCTCGTTGCCTCGATGAGATCGCGCGCTGTGAAAGAATGCGCTTGCGCCTGGATGCCAAGTTAAGAAGGCGATCCTGCCGGGTCAAGGTTTCTCACACCGAGATGATCGCGGCCAGCTCCGCGTCGAGCCCTTCGGCCGAAATCTCCATCAATTCAGGCGTCTCGGTCCAGAGCAGCGCGGCCTTGACGGGCAATTCCGGATACAGCCGGGCCAGCACCGCGCGGTAGAGCGCAAGCTGGCGAACATAGGCCGGCGGCGCTGCGGCGGCGCTCGCGGGCGGCGCGTGGCCGGTCTTGTAATCGACGATCAGAACCGCCTCCGGCGTGACCACGAGGCGGTCGATCTGACCGGAGACCAGTACGGGATCGCCGCGCCGCGTCGTCAGCCGTCCGGCAATCGCCACCTCAGCCCGGCTGCCGTCCGCGAAGACCGGCGCGAACCGGGCATCAGCGATCAGGGACAGCACCTGGACGGCCAGCGCGTCGCGCTCGGCCTCGCTCCACTCGCTCGCATTGCGGGCGAGATGGGCAAGTGCGGCGTCGCGGCGGCGACCTGCCGGTATTTCCGGCAGCGATTGCAGCAGGCGATGCACCAGCGTGCCGCGCAACAGCGCGCGGTTGCGCTGGTCTGTGGATTCGCCGGGCCGGATGCGTCGATACGCCGGGTCGTCCGTCTCCGAGGGGCGCAGCGGCTGGTTCGCGGGCACCGCCGGCGCTGCGCGCGCACGCAGCCACGGCGGTAAGGCGATCTGCGCGGTAGCGGCCTGCGTAGCGGCGGTCGCGGAGAGCGGCTCATCCGTGCCTGGTCGGCTGTAACGCCTGACAGTGCCGGCGGCGGTCTCGATCTTCTGCATCGCGAGACCGGATCTTTCCAGGCCCTTGCCGATCAGGTCGTACCAGGACGATTCCCGCACCTCCTTGCGGTTGCCGGGCATGCAGCCGCCGACGATCAGGCGATCGGCCGCGCGCGTCATCGCCACGTAAAGCAGGCGGCGGTATTCGTCCTCGGTCTCCGCGATCATGGCGGCGCGGGCCTGCGCCACGCGAGGCGGATCCTCGGCCTTCCTGCCGGCCCAGACCGTGACGCCTGCCGCGTCGGCCGGCGCGTTGCCCCGCGCCATGCGGATCAAGCTGAGGCGCTCGGTGTCGGCCGGCGAGGTCACGGTATCGGCGAGGAACACCACCGACGCCTCCAGTCCCTTGGCGCCATGGACGGTCATCACCCGCACCTCGTCGCGCGAGATTTCCATGTCGCGCTTCACCTCGGTGTCGGCGGCGCGCAGCCACGCCATGAATCCCTGCAGCGCTGCGGGAGCCTTGCGCTCATAGGTCAGCGCCAGTTCGAGGAATTCGTCCAGCGCGTCATTCGCTTCATGCCCGAGCCGCCGCAGGATTCGGCGCCGCCCGCCGTCTTCGCCCAGCAGCCACGCATAGAACGCGAACGGCGTGTCGCGCGTGGCGCGGCCTTCGCACAGCCTCAGGCGATCGAACGCGTCGCGGAATTTGTCGCCTGCCGCGGCGCGGTCGGCGAGCGCATCGCGCAGCGATCCATCGCGTTGCCATGCCAGCGTGAACAGGTCGTCGTCGTCGAGGCCGAACAGCGGACTCTTCAGCGCCACCGCCAGCGCCAGGTCGTCCTGCGGCAGCAGCAGCGCATCCGCAAGGTTCATCAGGTCGATGATCGCGATATGCTCGGTGAGCTTGAGGCGGTCGGCGCCGGCGACCGGAATGCCGGACTGTTTCAGCGCCTGGATGATCGCGTCGAAAGCGTTGCCGCGCCGCCGCACCAGCACCATCACGTCGCCGTAGCTGAGCGGACGGCGCGCGCCTTCATGTCCCGTCATGGTGCCGCGCGCTATCAGCGTCTTGATCTCGCTCTGGATGCGCCGTGCCAGCTTGACCTCGGGACTGGTCGCCGACACCGCGTCGAACGGGGCGCGCCAGCCCTCGATCTCCTCCCGCTTGTCGCGCTCCTCCAGACTCCAGAGGTCGACGATGCCGGGCGCGGCGTCGGCAAGCGATTCATGCACGGGATGAGCGCCGACCGCATGGATGCTGGCGTAGATTGCTTCATCGCGAAACACGTAGTCCACGGACTCCAGAATCGTTTTGCCGGAGCGGAACGAGTAGATGAAATCTTCCTTGCGAAACGGAAGCTCCGCGTCCCTGAACTTCCGTTCCAACTTGCTTCGCCGTTCGTCGAATTCGCGCGGCGCCGCACCCTGGAACGAGAAGATCGACTGCTTCTCGTCGCCGACCGCGAACACGGTCCGGCGCACGCCCTCGCGCGCGCCTTCGCCGGTCGTGAAGTCCGCGATGATGCGCTCGACGATGTCCCACTGCCTGGGGCTCGTGTCCTGCGCTTCGTCGATCAGCACATGATCGACGCCGCGATCGAGCTTGTAATGCACCCAGCCCGGCGAGGTCTGGTTCAGCATGTCCAGCGTCTTGTCGATCAGATCATCATAATCCAGCAGGCCGCGTTCCTGCTTCTCGCGCCGGTAGTTCGCGGCGATCGCGGTCGCGATGACGAGCAGGGATTGCGTGCGGTCGCGGATGGTGAGCGCGCGGCGACGTCCGAGCAGCGCGGTCACGCGCAGGCATTCATCGGCGAGCATTTCAGCGATGTCGGGCCTGGCATCGCTGATCTTCCGTGTGACGAAGGACTTGCGCGGGTTGCCGTCCCCGGTCAGGAAGACATCGAGATAGCGATCGGCCTGCGTGGCGTCTCCCACCATGGCGTGAGCCTCGCTCAGGCGTTTCGCCTGGTCCTTGTCGGTGGAACTGCCGGTCGCAAGCAGCGATGCCGTATCGAGCCACATGCTTCGCGGCAAGTTCGGCCCGTCGATCATCTCGCGCTCGACCTCCTCGACGCGCTCGTCCGGATCGACGCCGAGCGCGTCGGCGACATCGCCGATCGCCTGCTCGATGCCGCGATCCTCGACCCAGGCCATGACGTGATCGCGGCTGAGGCAGGCCTGATTGATGACGTCCCGCAGCGTGGTGTCGGCGGCCGCGCCCATGGCGTATTGCAGCGCGCGGCCGGCTGTGCTGTCGGGATTTTGCGAGGCATCGAGCATGACGCCGATGCTCGCGCGCTCCATCATCTCGGTCTGGTCGCGCTCGTCGAGCACGGTGAAGCGCGCGGGCACCCGCGCCTCGAACGGAAACTGCTGCAACAGCCGTGTGCACAGCGCGTGGATGGTTTGCACCTTCAATCCGCCCGGCGTTTCCAGCGCGGAGGCGAACAGTTTGCGCGCCCGTTCGCGCCATTCCACATCGGGCTGCGCGATGCCGACGTCGCGCAGCGCCGCGTTCAACGCGTCATCGTCGAGCGTGACCCATTGCCCGAGCGTTGCGAACACCCGCTCCGACATGTTGGCGGCGGCGGCCTTGGTGAAGGTGATGCAAAGGATGCGTGCGGGGTCGACCTTGTTGAGCAGCAGGCGGATCACGCGCTGGACCAGAACGTGAGTCTTGCCCGATCCGGCATTGGCGGACACGAACACCGAGGTCGCCGGGTCGGACGCGCGCTGTTGGCGCGCGCTGGCGTCGGGGTGAACCGGGCGGGGCGCCTTCACCATTCTTCCAGCCCCAGGCCGCCGGCCGCCGACCATTCCTTGATCCGCGCGAGGTCGTCATAGGCGCCGTAGCGCGTTTTCCACATCGGCAGGTCGAGCGAGGTATAGCCCTGCGCCTCATTGTCGAAGGCGCGGATCAGCGCCGTGAGTTTCTCAAGGGCGCGGTCGGCGGCCTGATCCGGCGATTGCCTGTCGGTCTTGCCGTTGTCGAGGTCGACCGGCCTCGGTTCGCCGGGCGGATTGTTGCCGCTGAGCCGGACATAGACGAGTTCGTTCACGGACGCGCCCGCGGGAATGCCCACAAAGCCGCCGCCGCGCAGGATCGCCGATTCCAGCGTAAGCTGCGGCGACAGGCCGAGCCGTACCTGCTTGCTGCTCGGCGGGCTGCCGGTCTTGTAGTCGAGAATGGCGAAGCTTCCGTCGCCGAGATGCTCGATGCGGTCGGCGCGTGCGGACAGGATAAAATTGCGATCGCCGTCGATTGCGATCTCGATTGCGCCGCTGATTTCGGCCTCGATCCTCACGAGTTGCGCCCTGCGCGAGGCTTCCCAATCCGCGAACCACGCCGCGATGCGCTGGAAGCGCGGCCACCACAGCGCGCGCGCCTCGGGGCGTTGCATCAAGGGTGCGAACCGGCTTTCTCCGATGGCGCGAAGCACCTCCGCGGGATTTGCCGGCAAGGCCGCCGGATAGGTTTTGGTAAAATCGCCGAGCGCGTCATGAATGGCCGAACCACGGTCGGCTGCCGACAGCGGCATGTCGACGGCATCAAGCGGCGTGAGCCTCAGAATGTGTTTGGCGTAGATGGTGTAGGGATCGCGCAGCCAGTCCTCGATCGCGGTCACCGACAGCCGCGTCGGCCGCGCCGTGCGTGGCGGCTTCGGCGCGGGCTGGGCGATGGGCTTGACCTCGTCGGGGCGATCGATCGCCTCGGCGTATTCGACGTAGCGCGCGCCGGCTTGCAGCGCGGCGGCCCAGCGCTCGCTGCCCGCGACGGCTTCGAGACGATGCAGGAATCGCGAGGCCACCGCCGGCGCGCCGCCGGCCTTGGCGGCGTGGCTGAGGATGACGTCCTCCGCGCCGAGCAGTTGCGCGAAATCGTGCGCGGACAGGCCGATGCGCCGCTCGGGAAGGTCGAGCCCAAGCTCGTGCCGCATCGGGCGGCTGAGCCAGGGGTCGCTCGGCGGGGCCGGCGGCCACATGCCTTCGACGAGGCCGCCGAGAATGACGCGGTCGCACTGGGTAAGACGCGCTTCGAGCGGACCATAGATACGCAGATTCGCCGTCGCGGCCTGCGGCCGCCGCACGATGCGGTCGCCGAATGCGGTCTCGAACACCTCGGGATAGTCCGCGATCCTGACCGTCAGGCCGCTGCGCTCGCCCGTCCCGCCGAGATCGTCGAATGCCTTCGCAAGTGCTGCGCCATCCTGTCTCTCGAACGCGGCGGCGATGCCTTGCTCGTCGCGCGACAGCGCCTCGATCGCGCCGCGATGCTGCGCGGCGAGCAGGGTAAAGTCCGCCGACCGCGTTGCGCCATCGCCTTCGAGCGGCGCCAGCGCGGCCTGCAAGGCCGCGATCAACGCCCGGACGTCGTCAAGCTGATGCGGTTTCAGCGCTGCGCGGAGCTCGCCGCGATGCAGCGACGAACTCTCGCCGCGACCGAGCTTGTCCAGTTCGCCGCAGAAACGCGCGAACTCGTCCGCCAGTCCCCTGCTGCCCGGCGGCGGTCGCGTGCCGCGCAGGATCGCCAGTTCCAGCGTCTCGACCGCGCGCGCCCACCCGCCGACTGCGCGATCGAGCCGGCACAACGGATGCTTCAGCAAGGCCAGCAGGGTCGGCGGCTCCAGGCCGTTGCATGCCGCGCCTCCGACCAGTCGCGCGAAAATTCCCGCGGGCGTATCCATCAGCGCGTCGCCGCCGGAATCGTCGAATGCCAGATTCCAGCGGCCGAGTGCGGCCATCACGCGGCGCGCCAGCGCGCGGTCGGGCGTTACCAGTGCTGCGGTCTTGTTCAGTTCGTGCGCCTCGCGCATCGCGACCGCGATGCCGAGCGCCTCCATTTCCGGATTGGCGGCGGCGATCGCGGCGAGGCCGGTCATGCCGGATGCGATCTTCTTCGCGACCTCCGGTTCGGCAAGCCGGGTGTGCCACTTCGCCGTGGCGTCGGAGGGGCGCATCGCCTCCGAGGCCAGCATCTCGCGTCCGCATGGCGCAGGCGCGCCGAGAGTCGCCACCTCGCTGCGTGCGATGCCGAACCGCTTGAGCAAGGCGTGCAGCGCGAACTGCGGGTGACCGGCCGCGGGCGGCGTGATGAAGTCGCCGCTCGTTTTGTCCCTGACGCCGCCGATCAGTTGCCACGCGTCTTCGTCGAGGTCGGTGTCGAGCCCCGGCAGCACAACCGCGCCTTGCGGCAGTCCGGCGATGACATGCAGGAGCCTTGCGGTCGAAGGCATCGAGCCGGTGGACCCCGCCGCGATCACCGGCCCCGCATGGTGAGCGGCGAGCCGCGCGGCTTCGGCCTCGATCAGGCGGTCGCGCCGCGCCGCCGGTTCGATCCGGCCGGTTTCTTTCAGGTGCGCCGGCCAGTACTCGCGCGCGATCTTCAGGAAATCGAGCGTGAGCTGCCAGTATTTGTCGAGTGCGTCGGGCACCAGGGCGTCGAGCGCGCGCCAGTCCACGCCGCGCGTCGCCATGTCGTCCATCAGCCGCGCGAGGTCGTCGGCGAGCGCCAGCGTCGAGGCCGGCCCGCCGAGAACCAGCGGCGCCTGCGCCGGATCGCCGGGCTTCAGTTGGCGCGCCCATGCCTCGATGAGCTGCGCCAGCGCCAACCGGCGCGCCAGCCCGTCAAGCGCGGGCGGCAGGTCCAGGGTCTCCACCGTAGCAGCGGCGGCCTGCGCGAAGGCCAGTTCGTCCTCGTCGATGTCGCCGAGCGCGACGATGCGCGGCAGGATCACGGCATCGACATTGAGCACATCGAGAAAGATGTCGCGCGCCATGCGGCCGGCGCGACGGGTCGGCAGATAGAGCGTGGCCCCTGCGAGCCGTTCCGGCTGCGCGCGCGGGCGGAATCCCTCGATCAGCGCGCCATCGACCAGCGCGGTGATGACGGTGCGCAGAAACGGCGCTGACGGGGGGACGTTGCGGACGCGCATGACTGACCTTGATTCGGGATCAGGCCTATCATGGCACGCGCCGGGACGGGCGACGACCCGGCGAAATGCTGCCTCAGGCGGCGCTGATCAGCACCGCATTCTCGGCGGCTTGAATGGCGTCGGGCGTTCCGACATGCATCCAGACGCCGTCGAGCCGCAGCCCGAACAGGCGTTCGCGCGCGTTGGCGCGATCGAACATCGTCGTCAGCGAAAACTCGCTGACAGGCGCGCCGACGAACAGCGCGGGCGACATGATGGCGACGCCGGCATAGACGAACGGAACGACCTGGTTTTCCTCGCGCTTGCGCAATGCGCCGTCGGGCAGCATGGCGTAGTCGCCGCTGCCGGCATAGCCGATGCTGCCGGCGGTCGGCGCCATCAGCAGCAGGATGTCCATGCGCTCGGGATCGAAGGTCTCGGCCATTCGCGTCAGGTTGGGACGCGCGCCGTCGATCCACATGGTGTCGGCGTTGAGATGGAAGAACGGCGCGTCGCCAAGCAGCGGCAGGGCTTTGGCGACGGCTCCGCCGGTGCCCAGCACCTCGTCGCGCTCGTCGGAAATGACGATCCGCGGGCGGCTGCGATGCGCGACATGATCGATGATCTGGTCCGGCAAATAGCGGACGTTGACGACCGCTTCGCTGACGCCGGCATCCGCCAGCCTGTCCAGCACATGATCGAGCAGCGGCTTGCCGGCCACCGGCACCATGGGCTTGGGCATCCGTTCCGTCAGCGGCCGCATGCGCAGGCCGAGGCCTGCGGCGAGCACCATGGCTTTGGTCGGTGTGACGGGCATTCTCGGCGAGGTCTCCGGCGCTTCCTATAGCGTTTTCAAGCGAAGCGGACGTCGGTTGCGTGAAGAAAACGCGTCAAAACAAACCCCCTACAGCGTTTTCAAGCGAAGTGGATACCGGTTCGCGTGAAGAAAACGCGTCAAAACAAAAAACGAGAGCCCGGCTTTCATTCCCTCAAAACCGGTCGATTCACCGAACAATATCATGACACGGGCGAATCGCATCGTCAGCCCAGGCGATAGCCGTCGGCCGTGACGCGTGCATGACAGGAAAGATGTGTCCGGATCGGTTCTGGCTATTTTTTGAAAACCTGTCTCCGATCCATCGGAAGCGAGAGGGCCGCGGATCAGGCGTCGGTGGTGGCGCCATTGCGCCGGCCGGCTTTTTTCTTCTTGTCGCTCGGTTTCAGAAAATTGACGCCGATCTGGTCGCCATTGACCCAGGCGAGTTCGCAGCGGCGATAGGCAAGCCCCGTGGACGACAGCAGCAGGAAGAATTCCTTCAGGTGGAGGCCTTCGATGGAACCTTCGATGGTCAGTTTGGCGCCGTGTTCGGAAACATCCTCCATGGTGCAGTCGCGGCGCCAGGTGCCGTCGATGCCCATCATATGGGCGCTGTATCCGCGCTCGAAGGTGACGCGTTCGCCCTTGCGCCGTTCCGCACCCATGGCTTGCTCCCGTCGTCGAGGACCGCACCGCCGTGCGGCTTTGAGTCGCAGAGGTTAGGGCACGACCTCTAACAAGCCGTAAAGCAAATGTGTTCAAGCCGCCGGAGGCGGAACGTGAGCCTGATACCAGGCCCGGGCTTCCGCCAATGAGGGGTGGGCGAGCGAGCGGGTCAGGTAGGTCCAGATCCGGGGTTGATGACGCAGGTAATGCGGTTTGCCGTCGCGCCGGTTCAGCCGCGCGAAAGTGCCGAGCAGCCGCGTATTGCGCTGCGCCGACATGACGGCATAGAGCTCGGCGAACCCGGCGGGATCGAACGGCGCGCCGCTTCCCAGCCGCGCCTTTACATAACGGGCCAGCAGCGCGAGTTCGAGCGGCTCCGGCACGTCCACCCGCGCATCCTGCAACAACGAGACGAGATCGTAGGCCGAGGGGCCGAGCACGGTGTCTTGAAAGTCGATCACGCCGACCTGTTTGATGTCGCGACGCTGTTCCAGCCAGATCAGGTTGGGCGAGTGGAAGTCGCGCAGCACCCAGGTCCTTGGCGCCGCGTTTGCCTTCTCCAGCAGCGCGCGCCACATCGTCATGAATTCCGCGCGCAGATCGCCGTCCGGCTCGATGCCCCGGTCGGTCAGATACCAGTCGAGCATCAGCCCCGCCTCGACCAGCATCGCCTCGGTATCGAATACCGGGATGGCGTAGGGGATATGCGGCGCGACGGAGAGGATTTCGGGCAGCGTCTGACTGTGCAGCGCCGCCAGCATGTCGGTGGCGGCCTGATAACGCTCGGCGATCGGCGCCGGCGGCGCGCCTTCGACGAAACCCGTGCTGCCGAAATCCTCGGTGATGAGGAATCCCGACTCCAAATCGGCATGATGGATCGCGGGCGCGGAAAAGCCCTGGTCGCGCAGGCCGCGCGCGATGGCGACGAAAGGTTTGACGTCTTCGGCGAGGTGCACGGCCGCGCTGTAGGACTTGCCGTCGTGGATCGCAGGCCCGTCTGGCCGTTTCGGCGCGTTCATCAGGATGAAACTCGTATCGCCGCGGATCAGCCGGGCGTAGGAGCGCGTCGAGGCGTCGCCCGCCATGCGCTGCCGTTTCGCATCGCCATATCCGGCGTCGTCAAGAAACTGCCGCAGCGCCGCCAGCCGCGCGACCTGCGCCGCGGCCTTGCCATAACCGGTGATCTCTGCGGCGCGGGCGGCGGAGCCGAGCGCCGGGCGATGACTGAAGGCGATGTCGATCCGGTCGGCGGGCAGGGCGCCGGCGGCGCGCTCCGGCCATTCGATCAGCACCACCGTTCCTTCGGGCAGCGGCGCGAGGCCGATCTCCTCGAGTTCGCCGGGGCCGTTGATGCGATAGAGGTCGGCGTGAAGCAGCGGGTAGGGCGGCAGATCGTAATGCTGCGCCAGCGTGAACGTCGGGCTTGGCACCTCGATCGTGTCGTCGCCGGCGAGGTAGCGGATCATGGCGCGGGCGGCTGCGGTCTTGCCCGCGCCGAGATCGCCCGACAGCGTGATGAGATCGCCGGGGCCGACCAGCAGCGCAAGGTCGGCCATCAGATGCGCGGTCGCGGTTTCGTTGGCGAGCGCGGTTGCGAATGTCGAGGGTTCGCTCATTCAGCGGCGTTGCGATGTGCGCTCTGGTCGAGCGGGAAATCGCAAACGACCCTGGTGCCGCGCTTGACGGTGGAATCGAAATGCACGCGGCCGCCATGGAGTTCCACGAAGGAGCGCACCAGCGACAGGCCGAGGCCCGCGCCGCGGTGCCGCGATCCGTTGGCGTGGCTTTCGAACCAGTCGAAAACCTTGTCCTTGACCTCGGGCGGAATGCCGGGGCCTTCGTCCATCACGGCAAATCGCACGCTGTGCTCGGTGCGCCGGGCGCTCACCGTGATCACGGCGTCCGGCGGCGAGAAGCCGGCGGCGTTGGCAAGCAGGTTGTAGAGGACCTGGACGATGCGGCGCTCGTCGCCGATGAAGTTGCCGATGTCAGGATCGACGTCGACATTCAGGATGATGCGGTCGCGGGTCAGGCGGTCCTGAATGCCTTCGGCCGCGGCCGCGATGGTCTTGCGCACATCGACCGGCCCGAGTTCGAGCGTCATGGCGCCGGCGTCGATGGTGGCGAGGTCGAGGATGTTGTTGGTCAGCGCGAGCAGCGCATCGGTCGACGAGGTGATGTAGTTGACGTATTCGGCCTGCTTCTCGGTGAGCGGGCCGGTGCCGGGATCGTTCATCAGGTGCGCGAAGCCGATGATGGTGGTCAGCGGCGAACGCAGCTCATACGAGACGTGATGGACGAAATCGACCTTCATCTGGTCGGCGGCCTCGAGCGCATCGTTGCGCTCGCGCAGTGCGCGTTCGACGTTCTCGCTGTCGGTGATGTCGTGGAACGTCAGCATGGTGGCGCCGTCGGGTAGCGGCATGGTCATGCAGTCCAGCACCGTGCCGTCCTTGCGCTCGAGCTTGAGCGGCACCGCGGCGCGATTGTCGATTCCGGTGACGGCGTTGCGGATCGTCTGCCACGCGGCATCGTCGTCGAACAACGGCTTGCACCAGGCCTCGACGGTATCGATATGCGGCTCCTGCGAGAGCGCCTCGGGCGAGAGCTTCCACATCCGCGCGAAGGCCGGGTTGAAAAGCTTCGCGCGTCCGTTGCTGCCGAACACCGCGACCGCTTCGGTCAGGCTGTCCAGGGTCTCGCGCTGCACGGTGATGAGGCGATCGTAGCGCCGCGCCAGGTCCAGGCTTTCGGTGACATCGTCGAACAGATAGGTGACGCCGCCTTCGGGATTCGGCGTGGTCACGATGCTGAGTGCGCGTCCATCCGGCAGATACCAGACATCCTTGGCGGCTTCATTGGCGCGATAGGCTTCGTGCAGGCGTGCCTTCCAGGCGCGGAAGTCCGGCTGCTCCGGCAATTTGCGCGCAGCGCGCAGCCGATCGAGCACGCTGGAATCGTCGGGATTGCCGTCGAGGAAGGCGCGATCGAGGTCCCATAGCCGGCGATAGGAATCGTTGTAGAACGCCAGCCGCCGCCGTCCGTCGAACACCGCAACTCCAGATGACAACTGGTCGAGGGTCCGGCGATGCGCGTCCGCCATCCGCTCCAGCGTCTGGCGCAGCGTGACGGCTTCGCTGGCGTCGAGCGCGATGCCGGCGCTTCCGCCGGCGGCGCGAAGCGCATGCACGTCATACACGCGTCGCTCGCCGCCGATCACGATCGGCAGTCGCGCGGTAAACGCGGCATGGTCGTTCAGCGCCCGCGCCATGGCGATACGGTCGTCGCTGTCGAGCAGTTCGAGATTGCGCTCGATCGCGTCGGTCGCGCTGGCGGCTTCGGTGGCGCGCGCATAGGCGGCATTGGCGAAGTTGAGCTTGCCGTCGCCACTGCGCGCCCACAGCGGCCACGGCGCCGCGGCTGCGAAGGCCCGCAGCATCTCGGTTTCTTCCCGCAGGCTGTTGTGGCGCAGCGTCATCTCGGCGAGATCGCGCCGCAATCCGCCGAGGTCGCGGATCCGCACGATCGCCTGGCCGCCGATGGCGCGGCCCATGGCTTCCACCGTTCGCCCGGCCGATGTGAGCAGGTTGAGCAAAAAGCCTTCGCCTGCAGTGCGCAGCGCATCGACCGCATGATCCATCTGCAACGCAGGTTCCGGCGGCAGCCAGGTTCCGAACGCCAGAATCCGCAACGGCTGTTTTGCATCCTGCGGCAACAGCAGCGCGGTGTCGCCGCTGATTCGGGGCCGGTCCTCGCCCGCGCCCCAGGAAATCAAAACCTGCGGTTCTGCGAACAGCAGCGCGCGGAAGCGGTCGGCTTCAGATTGAAGCTCGCGAAGTTCGGTGCGCAGCCGCTGCTCGCTCGCGGCCGCGCGGATGCGCGTGCGCATCAGCAGGATGGCGCAGACCACCGAGAAACCGAGCACGCCCAGCGCCACCGCCAGCGCGGTCAGGTCCTGCCGGCTGAGATTCGCGAAGGTGTGGATCAACCGATCCGGCAAGCCCGGTTCCGTGGCCCATGCGGGCGAGATGTCGATAAGACCGGCCGCGCCAGCGCCCGCGATGCCGCCCTGCACCAGCGAAGTGCATGACAGCAACGTCCGACGCATCACTGCGATTACGCCCGACATGCTTGCCCCAAAACCGCACGACGATACGACCGGCAAATTGCTCGCCGTTCGCGAATCGACCAACATTACGCTTAAGCGGACTCGAGGGGTAAGAGTCCAGACCGTGAACGGGAATCCGGCGAGGGAAAAATGCGCGGCCGCGACATTTCCGAAACGATTGTTGCAAAATAGAATCGATTTTTCCTACGACGACGCGTGCCTGCTGGAGAGCGTTAACGCCCGGTCGAGCCGAACCCGCCGCTGCCGCGCGTCGTGGCCGGCAGCGAATCGGCGCGCGCGAGTTCCACGCGCGTCACCGGCGCCACGATCATCTGCGCGATGCGCTCGCCGCGCCGAATCGTGAATGCCTCCTGACCGAGATTCACGAGAAGCACATTGATCTCGCCGCGATAGTCGGCATCCACGGTGCCCGGCGTATTCAGCACGGTGACGCCATGCCTTGCGGCGAGACCGGAGCGCGGCCGCACCTGCGCCTCGAATCCCTCCGGCAATGCAATGACCAGTCCGGTCGGGACCATCGCGTGTTGTCCGGCTGCGAGCACCAGCGGCGCTTGCTCCGGAACCGCGGCCACCAGGTCGAGGCCGGCGGCCTGGCTGCTCTGGTAGGCCGGCAGCGGAAGACCTTCGGCGTGAGGCAGTTGCCGGACGTCGATCTTGATCGCACCGCTCATGCCGGCTGATCCGTCACGGCCGGGACGATGCGTTCGATCAGCATGGCGGCAACCTCTTCCTTGGTCATGACGGGAAAAGACTCGGCGCTGATTTCGCCGCTGACACCGTCGCGTATCAACAGATGCACGGTGTTGCGGTCGCCGCCCATCACGCCGGTCGCGGGCGAGACGTCGTTGGCGACCATCCAGTCGCAGCCCTTGCGCGCGAACTTCGCTGTCGCGTTGTCGATGAGATGTTCGGTCTCGGCGGCGAAGCCGATCACCAGCGCCGGCCGGTTCTCGCGCCGGTTCGAGATGGTTGCCAGAATATCCGGGTTCTCGACCAGTTGCAGCGGCGGCATCCCGGTTGCGGTCTTCTTCAGTTTCTGCGCGCCTTCGTGGGCGACCCGCCAGTCGGCGACCGCGGCGGTGAAGATCGCGACGTCCGTTGGCAGCGAAGCCTCGACGGCCGCCAGCATCTCGCGCGCCGATTCGACGTGCTTCACCGTGACGTCGGCGGGATCGTCGAGACCGACCGGCCCGGCGATCAGCGTCACATCGGCTCCGGCCGCCTGCGCCGCTGCGGCGATGGCAAATCCCTGCTTGCCCGAGGAGCGGTTGGCGATATAGCGAACCGGATCGATCGGCTCAAAGGTCGGTCCGGCGGTGACCAGGACGCGGCGGCCCTTCAGCGGCTGCGCGCGCGGGGGCCTGAGAATGCGCTCGGCGGCGGTCGCGATCTCCACCGGTTCGGCCATGCGGCCGACACCGGCCTCGCCCGCTTCTGCCATCTCGCCGGCATTGGGACCGATCATGGCGACGCCGTCGCGTGCAAGCTGCGCCGCGTTGCGGCGTGTCGCCGGGTTGTTCCACATCAGCGGGTTCATCGCCGGCGCCAGCAGGATCGGCTTGTCGGCGGCGAGCAGGATCGCGGTGGCGAGGTCGGAGGCCAGGCCGTGCGCCATCTTTGCCATCAGGTCGGCGGTCGCGGGCGCCACCACGATCAAGTCGCAGTCGCGCGCGAGCCGGATATGTCCGGCGTCGAATTCGCTGCCGGGATCGAACAGATCCGTGTAGACGCGGGTATGCGACAGGGCGCTGGCGCTCAGCGGAGTGACGAATTGCTGCGCAGCATTTGTCATGACGCAGTGCACAATAAAGCCTCGCTCCTTCAGCCGCCGGATCAGGTCGAGCGACTTGTAGGCCGCGATTCCGCCGCCGATGATGAGCGTCACATTACGTAAGTCACCAGAGTTACGTGATGAATCCCTGCGGGCCGACTTTGTTGCGTTGCGAGAAGCCAGGCTGTCCATGGCGGTGCCAGACGACGCAGCATGTGCCGCCTCCCTCAGGATAACGCGGACCTCGTCTTCGACGGACCGGCCGTTGCGCGCGGCGCGCAAGCGCAGCTCGGCCTTGATGGCGTCGTCGAGTTTGCGGATGGTCAGGCTGGCCATTAGCGCTCCCGCGGTCAACCGCGCTAGCATTGATAGCAAAAAAATGCCATCACTGCAATCAACCGGGTCAGTGCGCTGTCCAAAGCAGGCCCACCAGCGCTGCCGCGATCACCCAGAGCGCCAGAATGCTCCAGCGGTGACTGCGCGCCTCGGCGCGCTTGATCTCCGCGATGGTGTCGGGGCCCAAAGCCAACCCTTCGCGGGACATCGTCTCGAATTGCTCGATCAGGGCCACGGTTCGCGAGGCGAGCGCCGGGAGCCCTGCGAGCAGGCGGCCGAGCTCGCCGGCGCCGGCCAGCGCACCCTGCATCCGCCCCATCGGGCCGAGGTTTTGCGTGATCCATTCGCGCACCACGGGATCGGCCACCGTCCAGATGTCCAGCTTGGGATCGAAGCTGCGCGCCACGCCTTCGACCACCACCATGGTTTTCTGCAGCAAGATCAGTTCGGGCCGAGTCTGCATGTCGAACAGGCCGGTGACCTCGAGCAGCAGCGTCAAGAGCTTGGCCATCGAGATTTCCTCGGCGGTGCGATTGTGGATCGGCTCGCCGATGGCGCGGATGGCTTGCGCGAAATTCTCCACCGAGTGATGGCTAGGCACGTAGCCGGCCTCGAAGTGCACCTCGGCGACGCGGCGGTAGTCGCGCGTGATGAAGCCGAGCAGGATCTCGGCGAGGAAGCGCCGCTCCTTCAGCCCGAGCCGTCCCATGATGCCGAAGTCCACGGCGACCAGCCGGCCCGATTTGTCGAGGAACAGATTGCCGGGATGCATGTCGGCATGAAAAAAGCCGTCGCGCAGCGCGTGGCGCAGGAAGCTCTGGATCACCTTGCGGCCGAGCTCGGGCAGGTCGACGTGGGATTGTGCAAGCCGCGCATGATCGTTCAGCGCGATGCCGTCGATCCACTCCATCGTCAGCACGTTGTGGGTGGTGCGGTCCCAGTCGACCGCGGGGACGCGGAAGTCGGGATCGTCGCGGGTGTTCTCCGCCATCTCCGACAGCGCGGCCGCTTCCAGCCGCAGGTCCATTTCCATCGCCACCGACCGCGACATGGTGTTGATGACTTCGACCAGGCGCAGCCGCCGCGCTTCGGCGGAATGCGCTTCGGCCTTGTTGGCGACAAAAAAGAAATCGGAAAGGTCGCGGCGGAAACGCGCGGCGACGTTGGGCCGTAACACCTTGACCGCGACCTGCTCGCGGAGGCCGTCCTTCACGACCTCGCCGCGATGAACCTGCGCGATCGAGGCGGCCGCCACCGCGGGTCCGAAACTTGCGAAGGCGTCGGTGACGGGCCTTTCCAGCGCGGCCGCAACCACGGCCTCGGCCTCCGCTTGCGCGAACGGCGGCAGGCGATCCTGCAGGCTTTCCAGATCGCGCGCCATCACGACGCCGACGACGTCGGGCCGCGTGGCGAGAAACTGGCCGAGCTTGAGATAGGCCGGCCCGAGCCGGGTCAGGGCCCGCGACAGTCGAGGTCCGGATTTCGCGCCGCGGCGTTCGATCAGGCGGGCCATGCGCAGCGCCAGTTGCCCGGGCGGCGGCACCAGCGAGGGATCGACCACGCCGAACACGCCCTCGCGCGCGAACACGAACGTGGCGCGCGCCAGCCGCGCCGCATGGGTCAATGCGGAGATCACAAACGCCAGCCCGAATGCAGCGCGACGATGCCGCCGGAGAGGATCTGCCAGTTGACCCGCGCGAAGCCGGCGTCGCGGATCATGTCCGCGAAGACGTTCGGCTTGGGAAACTTGCGGATCGATTCCACGAGGTACTGATAGGAGCCGGCATCGCCGGTGACGGCGCGGCCGAGCGGCGGGATCACCTTGAAGGAAAACAGGTCGTAGATCTTGTCGAGGCCGGGCACATCGACCGTCGAGAATTCGAGGCAGAGAAACCGGCTGCCCGGCTTCAGCACCCGAAACGCCTCGCGCAGCGCGGCATCGATGCGCGGCACGTTGCGGATGCCGAACGCGATGGTATAGGCGTCGAAACTGCGGTCCGCGAACGCCAGCGCCTCGGCGTTGCCTTCGACGAACGACACCTGATGATCGAGATGCTCCGTGACCGCGCGTGCGTGGCCGACCGCGAGCATGTCCGCATTGATGTCGCAGACCGTGGCCCGGAATCCGCTTCCTGCGGCTTTGGCTGCACGGAAGGCGATATCGCCGGTGCCGCCGGCGACGTCGAGCAGCGCGAACGGGACATCGCCGCGCGGCGGGTTCAGCGCCGTGATCATCACGTCTTTCCAGACGCGGTGCAGCCCGCCGGACATCAGGTCGTTCATCAGGTCGTAACGCCGCGCCACGCTGTGGAACACGTCGTTCACCAGCGTCTGCTTGTCCTCCACGGGAACGTCCCTGAAGCCGAAATGCGTCGTCTCGTCCTCTCGATCCATGCCCGTCCTCTCCATGCCCGGACCATAGCCTGCCATGCTGCGCTGCGCTACAAGCGAGGTCCATCTGATGGTTGATCGCCGTTGGAGAGTGGTTAACCGGCGACATCGAGAGACAGCGCCATGCCCACGCAGTTCGCCAGCGCAACCCCGATCCTGCGGATGTTCGATGTCCGCAAGGCGCGGGAGTTCTACCTCGATTTTCTCGGTTTCAAGGTCGATTTCGAGCATCGGTTCGAGCCGGATCTGCCGCTCTACATGGGCCTTACGCTGGGTCCGGTGGCGTTGCATCTCAGCGAGCACCACGGCGACTGCGCGCCCGGCGCACGGGTCATCATCGAGACGATGGGGCTTGCGGATTACCAGGCGAGCCTGCTTGCCAAGCGCTACGGCTATGCAAGGCCGGGACTGGTCCGTCAGCCCTGGGGCGCCACCACCATGACGGTGACCGACCCGTTCTACAACTGGCTGGTGTTCAGCGAGCGCGAGGCGGAGACGGATTAGGACGCCGACAATCACACGAACCGAGCAAAGCCGTGCCCGAACTCCCCGAAGTCGAAACCGTACGCCGCGGTTTGCAGCCGGCGATGGAAGGCGCGACCATCCTGCGCGCCGAGACCCGACGCAAGGATCTGCGGTTTCCGTTCCAGGCCGATTTTGCTGCCCGTCTGGAAGGACAGGCCGTGACCGGGCTCGGTCGCCGCGCGAAGTACCTGCTGGCGGACCTCGCATCCGGCGACGTGCTGCTGATGCATCTGGGCATGTCCGGCTCGTTCCGCGTGATCGATGCGGCCGGCGCCACGGCTCCGGGTGGTTTTCATTTTCCGCGCGACGAGAGACGCGCCCACGATCATGTGAGTTTTACGATGTCGTCCGGCGTCGAGATCGTGTTCAACGATCCGCGCCGCTTCGGCTATATGAAGGTCGTCGCCCGCGAGGCGCTCGACGACGAGCCGCTGCTGAAAGGGCTCGGCCCCGAGCCGCTCGGCAACGCATTCGATGCGGCGATGCTGGCGCGTTCGTGCCGCGACAAGAAAACCAGCCTGAAGGCTGCGCTGCTCGACCAGCGCGTGGTCGCGGGGCTCGGCAATATCTATGTCTGCGAGGCGCTGTTTCGCGCGCATCTGTCGCCGCGCCGTCTCGCCGCGACGCTGGCCCTGAAAACGGGCGGACCGACTGAGCGCGCCGGACGGCTGGTCGAAGCCATTCACGATGTGCTCAACCAGGCGATCAAGGCCGGCGGCTCCTCGTTGCGCGACCATCGCCAGACCACGGGCGAACTCGGCTACTTTCAGCATTCGTTTCAGGTCTACGACCGCGAGGGCGACAGGTGCCGGACCGCGGGATGCAAGGGCACGGTGAAGCGATTCACCCAGAACGGCCGTTCGACGTTCTGGTGCCCGAGTTGTCAGAAGTGATTTGGTCAAGACAGCCGATACCGACCGAGTGGCCGCGACGACCTACTTGCGTACGCAGATGATGCGGACGACCGCGGCTTTGGCGTCGGATGACCCGTCGAGCGCGGTCACGTTGTTGGTCTTGAGAAAAGTCTGCACGGTCTCGGCCGGAGCGAGCACCGCCTGTGCGGCGGGCGCCGAGGACCCCGCAACAATAGCCGGCTTCAACAGCACGAGGCCTGCAAATCGTCCATTTGCGTCGAGCGCTGCCGCGCCGGAAAAGCCGGTTGCGGGCGCCGGTGACAGCGCCGGTTCGCTGCCGCCGCCTTGCGCAGCCGATGCCTTGACGCGGCTCGCGGCGGAGCCGCCCCCCTGGTTTTGCGGGTCGGCGATGCCGACAAGTTCGAGGCTGCCCTTGGCCGGGTTGCCATCGAGCGCGATCGGCTTCAATCCATGCACGCCGTAAATGCGCAGCAACGCGAGGCCGTGATCCTTGTCGCTGGCGGTTTTGTCGGCGTTGCCGTGGCCGGCGACGACAATCGACCGGCATCCGTCGGCGAGGTCGCCATCGGTGACGATCGCGCCGTCGCTGCTCACGACCACGCCCGTCCCGTACTCCACGGTCTTGCGCGGCGGCGTGCCGCCCGCGGGAAACGGATCGAACGCGCTCGACATCGCGACCGTCACGGGCTCCATCGTCCCTTCGGTCGCCTGATCGTAGAGGATGGTCAGGATGCGCGCCTCGTTGCCCCGAAGCTGGCCTCGCACATAGAATTTCTTCAGGCCCTGCATGCCCGACAGCACGAAGAAATCCGGCTTGACCGTGCTGTAATCGAGCTTGCGGCCGGCCGGCTCCTTTCGCTCGATATCGGCGAGTTTCGCGGTGGTGAGGCCGGCGTCCTTGCGGTGCGTCAGCCGGACCCGGATCGTGCCGGTCGCCGAGCTCCATGTCGTGGCGTCGCCGTCGCTCGACTGCTGCGGCACCAGCCGTGCCGGCAGGCCGAGCCGGGCGCCGCTTGCGGCATCGGTGACGATCTTCCAGCCGGCATTGCTCCGCGTCTTCCGCGCGGCGGCAGCGAGCGCGCCGCGCTCCTGCGGGTTGAGCACGCCGGTCTGCTTGCCGCCTTGATCTCTCTGAAACGTCTTGATCGCAGCGATCAGACGGTCGCTGACCTCGCCATTGATGAGGCCGTTGTAATGACCGGTCCATGCCAGGTCGGACTGCAGCGCCTGCCGCTCCGACTGCGCCATCGCGCTGGCGGTGTCGGCCGGGGTTTGCACCGCGGGGCGGGCCGACGGCTGCGGCCTTGTTGCGGCGCGTCCAATAGTGCTGGCGGGCTGCGCCTCGGCGGACATCGCGGTGGTCACGATCATCAATGCCGCGGCGATTGGCGCTCGCATGACAGCTTTCGTCTCCGTTGAAACGGCGCTAGAGTCTTGGTCTGAAACGTTTTCTTCACGCGAACCGGATTCCACTTCGCTCGAAAACGCTATATTGAAACACATCTGCGCGGCCGGTAACAGCGGCCTCGGATTCGGGCCAGGTCGCGGCGCTGGATCGAGATGCGAGAACGACAGGGACGATGCTGAGCGCCGACGAACTTGAACGCTATGCCCGCCATATCGTGATGCGCGAGGTCGGCGGTCCCGGCCAGAACGCATTGCGCAACGCGCGCGTGCTGATGATCGGAGCCGGCGGCCTCGGCGCGCCGGCGCTGATGTATCTGGCCGCCGCCGGCGTCGGCACGCTCGGCGTGATCGACGACGACGTGGTGACGCTGTCGAATCTGCAGCGCCAGATCATTCACGCGACGCCGGACATCGGCAGTCCCAAGGTCGAAAGCGCCGCGGACAAGATCCGCGCGCTCAACCCGCACGTCGCGTTCCGCGCCCATCACATGCGGCTGGATGCGGCGAATGCGCTGCCGCTGCTGGCGGACTATGACCTTGTCGCCGACGGCTCCGACAATTTCGCCACGCGCTATCTGGTCGCGGATGCCTGTTTCCTGGCGAAGAAGCCGCTGGTGACCGCCGCGCTCGGGGTGTTCGACGGCTCGCTGACGACGATCCGCGCCCACGAAAAAAATGCCGATGGCGAGCTCAACCCGACCTATCGCTGCCTGTTTCCCGAGCCGCCGCCGGAGGGCACGGTACCGAGCTGCCAGCAGGCCGGAATCATCGGCGCCTTGGCCGGCGTGCTCGGTTCGATGACGGCGCTGGAGGTCATCCGCGAGATCGTCGGATTTGGCGAGGGCCTGGTCGGACGTTTGCTGATGGTGGACGCGCGCGCGATGCGGTTCGAGACGCTGCACTACAGGCGCGACCCGTCGAATCCGCTCAACGGCGATCACCCGACCATCACCGATTTGAGCGCTTATCGCTGACGCCGATCTCTCTCCCGCAAGGGAAGCGGGTGAAATGGTGCGCGCTGTCCGCCTCAATGCCTCACAGCATGCTCGGCAAGACGCGGTCCGGCGGCTTGTGGGCGTCGAGGAAGGTGCGGATGTTGATGATGACCTTCTCGCCCATCTCGACGCGGCCCTCGATGGTGGCCGAGCCCATATGCGGCAGCAGCACGACCTTGCCGGCCTTGGCGAGGCGGACCAGCCGCGGATTGACCGCGGGTTCGTGCTCGAACACGTCGAGCGCCGCGCCTGCGATCTCGCCGGCCTCGATCAGCTTGGTCAGCGTATCCTCGTCGATGACCGTGCCGCGCGCGGTGTTGACGATGTAGGCGTCCTTGCGGATCAGCTTGAGGCGGCGCGCCGACAACAGATGGAAGGTGGCCGGCGTATGCGGACAGTTCACCGAGATGATGTCCATCCGCGCCAGCATCTGGTCGAGCGAATCCCAGTAGGTGGCGCCAAGCTCGTCGGCGATCTTCGGAGCGACCGGCTTGCGGTTGTGGTAGTGGATCTGCAGGCCGAAGGCGCGGGCGCGGCGCGCCACCGCCTGGCCGATGCGGCCCATGCCGATGATGCCGAGCCGCTTGCCGCCCAGTCGCCGGCCGAGCATCCAGGTCGGCGACCAGCCCGGCCAGTCGCCGCCCGCGGTCAATAGCGCAGCGCCCTCGATGAAGCGGCGCGGCACCGCGAGAATCAGCGCCATGGTCATGTCGGCGGTGTCTTCGGTGAGAACTTTCGGCGTGTTGGTGACGGTGATGCCGCGCTCGTGCGCGGCGACGACATCGATATTGTCGACGCCGTTGCCGAACTGCGCGATCAGCTTCAGCTTGCAGTCCGGCTGCTTCAGCACGGTCGCGGTGATGTCGTCGGTGACCGTGGAAACGAGGATATCCGCGGTGCGGACGGCGTCGATGAGCTGTTCCGGCGTCATCGGCCGGTCGTCGAGATTGAGCCGCGCGTCAAACAGTTCGCGCATGCGGGTCTCGATCGAGTCGGGCAGTTTGCGCGTGACGACAACCAGAGGCTTCTTCTTTACCGACATCTCTTGCCCTCTAGTGTTGCGTTTTTTGTTGCGATCTCGAAACGACTCCGAAGCAGTCGCGCAATCCGGTGAATTCAGGTTCGTCCGATGGACCGTTCAGTCCCCGTTAACCCGCTTGTTCGAAACTGCAGCCGCCTGCAGATCTCAGCGTTTGTCGCCTTGGTTTCCGGGGGCGCTTGCATGTTCCGTGCAAGTTTCCCAGGCTCCCGTTCGCCGGGTGTCTGGTCCTCTCTAGCAGAAGGCCGGGCCAAGACAAGAACCCCGGGTCCGGAACACGGACCGGCCGGGATCGGGCGGCGAAATGGTCTCGAAGGGCGGGGGTGACGATGGGGAAACGGCTTTTCACGTCCATGGTGTTCGCAGCCGCGATGCTTGGCGCGGCCGGCCTTGAAACAGCCGCCAACGCCAAGGATTCCGCGCTGTCCACGAGCGGGCTTCCGATTCCGCGTTATGTCAGCCTGAAGTCCGATCACGTGAACGTCCGCGCCGGCCCGACCAAGGACAACGACGTCGCCTGGATATACACCAAGGCCGGACTGCCGGTCGAAATCACCGCCGAGTTCGAGAACTGGCGCCGCATCCGCGATTCGGAAGGCGCCGAGGGCTGGGTCTATCACTCGCTGTTGTCCGGTCGTCGCACCGCGGTCGTTACGATGAAGACCAAGGACGATCTGGCGCAGCTCTATTCCAGCGCCGATACGCAGAGCGCGGTGGCGGCCCGCCTGCAGGCCGGCGTCGTGGCGCAGGTCAAGCATTGCGCGACGGGATGGTGCCATATTGCGGGGAATGGTTTCGACGGCTGGATCCAGCAGCAGCGGCTGTGGGGCGTCTACGCCGACGAAAAAATCGATTGAGATAATCCGGCCGTCATCGGGGGATCATCTCGGTTGGACCGCCCGTTGCAAAAACAAATGCCCGGCGAAAGGCCGGGCACGATGAACACCGATCAAATTGCCAAGACGGGAATCATCGCTTCTTGCGCAGCCGCACCACCATGTCGATACGGCTGATCTCGTAACCCTCCGGTATGTTCGGCATCGTCTGCAACACCAGATGCGGATCCGGGATGTCGACCAGCTCGTGATTGTTCTCGAGATAGAAGTGGTGATGCGAGGTGACGTTGGTATCGAAATAGGTCTTGGTGCCGTCGACGCTGACCTGCCGCAGCAGTCCGGCGTCGGTCAACTGGTTGAGCGTGTTGTAGACCGTGGCGAGCGAGACCGGAACCTTGGCGATGGTCGCTTCTTCGTAGAGCATTTCCGCGGTGAGATGGCGCGCGCCCTTGCCGAACAGCAGCCAGCCAAGGGCCATGCGCTGCCGTGTCGGCCGCAAGCCAACCGACTGCAGCATTTCGTTGACGTCATGCCACGGGCAACCCGTCAGTGTCGGCTGGCGTCCGTGACGGATCGCCGCAACTTCGAGTTCTTCCTCGGCCACCATCACGATATTTTCGTTCGTACTCACGCCATGCACCCGAAGCTGTTCACGCCAATAGACTTTCCGCAAAAAAACTATAGAAAGAAGGGTGCTTAGATGCAAGTTTTTCGCAACTAGAACGGCTCCAAACTAGCTTATCGGCAACGGATTTCGTCGGGTCAAATCAAAAAACTGCTAATACATACAGTATGATAGGATCTATCAGGGTCCTTTTGGGCCGACAGCGCAGCGACCGACGGTCGCAGGGCCTTCTTTGGTAAACCGCTCAAGCAAGCATCAGACCCGGGCAGCGCACGAATCAAAAGTCCGCCAACATTTCCTTGATTCGTGGCCTGCATCGGAAGACATGCGATCGGTGCAAGCCGAACGACGGCCTCGCTTTGCCCCCCTCCGGACCCTGTGATAGAGAGCCCGCGGCGCCGATCCAGGAACCGGCGCATGTCTCAGGCGAAAGCCACACGTTTCGCGTGCCTCGTGGAACGTCACTCCTCGATGAAAGAAAGGCCAGACAGGATGCAGGATCGGCGCAGCAGCTACGATTATGAGGGTTTGCTGGCTTGCGGCCGGGGCGAACTGTTCGGACCTGGAAATGCCCAGTTGCCGTTGCCGCCGATGCTGATGTTCGACCGGATCACCGAGATCAACGACGATGGCGGCGAATTCGGCAAGGGATTGATCCGCGCCGAACTCGACGTGAAACCGGATCTCTGGTTCTTCGGCTGCCACTTCAAGGGCGACCCTGTGATGCCCGGCTGCCTCGGCCTCGACGCGCTGTGGCAGATGGTTGGATTTTATCTCGGCTGGACCGGCGGCGAAGGCCGTGGCCGCGCACTGGGTCTGGGTGATCTGAAGTTCACCGGTCAGGTGCTGCCGCATATCAGCAAGGTCGTGTACAATGTCGACATCAAGCGCGTGATGCGCTCGAAGCTGGTGCTCGGGATTGCAGACGGGTGGCTTTCCGCCGACGGCGATATTATCTATCGCGCGAGCGATTTGAAGGTCGGTCTGTTCAAGCAGGATGCCGCGCCGGGTGCATGAGAGCCCGCGATGATGAATGAGGACGGCTTCGGCCGGTCGACGCGGGTTTCGGATTTTTGACGAGGTGCCTTCATGAGACAGCGTAATCAGAGTGCGAGGAGATCATGAGGCGGGTCGTCGTCACGGGGATGGGCATTGTCTCGTCGATCGGAAACAACACTCAGGAAGTGCTGTCGAGTCTGTATGATGCCAAGTCCGGCATCACGCGCGCGGACAAGTATGCCGAACTCGGTTTTCGCTCGCAGGTGCAGGGTGCGCCGACGCTCAATCCGGCCGAGGTCGTCGATCGCCGCGCGATGCGTTTTCTGGCGGAGGGCGCGGCATGGAATCATGTCGCGATGGAGCAGGCGATCCGCGACTCGGGCCTGGAGCCCGGCGACGTCTCCAACGAGCGAACCGGTATCATCATGGGTTCCGGCGGCCCGTCCGCGCGCACGATCGTGGAAGCGGCCGACATCACCCGAAGCAAAGGACCGAAACGGGTGGGTCCGTTCGCGGTGCCCAAGGCGATGTCGTCCACCGCATCGGCGACACTCGCAACGTGGTTCAAGATCAAGGGCGTCAACTACTCGATCTCGTCGGCCTGCGCGACCTCCAATCACTGCATCGGCAATGCCTACGAGACCATTCAGATCGGCAAGCAGGACATCATTTTCGCCGGCGGTTGCGAAGAGCTCGACTGGTCGCTGTCGGTGCTGTTCGACGCCATGGGCGCGATGTCCTCGAAATACAACGACACGCCGGCGACGGCCTCGCGGGCCTATGACGTCAGCCGCGACGGCTTCGTGATCGCCGGTGGCGCCGGCGTGGTGGTGCTGGAAGAACTCGAGCACGCCAAGGCTCGCGGCGCGCGTATCTATGGCGAGGTCGTCGGCTACGGCGCGACGTCGGACGGCTATGACATGGTCGCGCCGTCGGGCGAGGGCGCCGAGCGCTGCATGAGGATGGCGATGTCGACGGTGAAAACCAAAGTCGACTACATCAACCCGCACGCGACCTCCACGCCGGCCGGCGATCCGCCGGAAATCGAGGCGATCCGCAAGGTGTTCGGCACCGGCGAAAAGTGCCCGCCGATTTCCGCCACCAAGTCGCTGACCGGGCATTCGCTCGGCGCGACCGGCGTGCAGGAGGCGATCTATTCGCTGCTGATGATGAATAACGGCTTTATCTGTGAAAGCGCCAACATCACCGAACTCGATCCGGTGTTCGCGGATATGCCGATCGTGCGCAAGCGTATCGACAACGCCAGGATCGATACGGTGATGTCGAATTCGTTCGGTTTCGGCGGGACCAACGCCACGTTGGTGTTCAAACGACTGGATGCGTGATCGCTTTATACGGCAGCCTGGTGGAGTGAATTCGACATTCGTGCCCCGCTTGGCTGCGCGTTCCGGACGCGAATGTCAAATTCAAAACTCCACTAGCAACCTAAATTTGCTAGTGGTCCTTCGATTTCCAACATTCGCAAGAGGGCTCGCTGAAACGGGTGCGAATGGTGGAATCGGACCGCTGGGAGGCCGACGACGGCAGCAGCAATAACGATTATGTCAAGACCTGGGTAAAGCGCGGAGCGCGTCTTGCGCGGACCCTCCGGCTCATCCAAACCTTCCAACCTGTCCACGTCATCCAGACGTGGATGCCCGGCACGGGGCCGGGCACGACGGAGTCTCGCATGACACACCTGATGCAAGGCAAGCGCGGCCTGATCATGGGGGTCGCCAATGACCACTCGATCGCCTGGGGCATCGCCAAGACACTGGCCGCGCACGGCGCGGAACTGGCCTTCACCTACCAGGGCGAGGCGCTGGCCAAGCGGGTCCGGCCGCTGGCCGAATCGGTGGGCGCGAGCCTGGTGCTGCCATGCGATGTCGAGGACATCGCCTCGGTCGACAAGGTGTTCGCCGATATCGGCAAGGCTTGGGGCAAGATGGATTTCCTGGTCCACGCCATCGCGTTCTCTGACAAGAGCGAACTGAACGGCCGCTACGCCGACACCACGCGCGAGAATTTCACGCGAACCATGCTGATCTCCTGTTTCGCGTTCACCGAGGCCGCCAAACGCGCGGCCGCGCTGATGCCGGATGGCGGCAGCATGGTCACGCTGACTTACAACGGCGGCGACCGCGCGATGCCGAACTACAACGTGATGGGCGTCGCCAAGGCGGGACTCGAAGCGTCGGTGCGCTACCTCGCGGTCGATTTCGGTGGGCAGAACATCCGTGTCAATGCCATTTCGGCCGGCCCGATCCGCACGCTGGCCGGCGCCGGCATCGGCGATGCGCGCTTCATGTTCGCGTTTCAGCAGAAGCATTCGCCGCGGCGGCGCGGCGTCAGCCTCGAGGAACTCGGCGGCGCCGGACTCTATCTGTTATCGGACCTGTCCGGTGGGGTCACCGGCGAGATTCATTTCGTCGATTCCGGCTACAACATCATCGCGATGCCTCAGCCCGATGCGTTGCGCAGCGAGGGCATCGGCAACGGCACCACGGGCGAGGCGGCGAAGTAAGCCGCTTTCCGAGACGGCGCAGCCGCATCTTTATCTTTTCTTCGACGCGTGAAGCTGGATTGCAGCGTTCTCGAATGAAGCATGTCCTCGGGCTCGACCCGAGAAGTGGGGTCGGGTTCGCGTGACGAAAACGCGTCAAACCAAAAATCATGGAGCCTCGCTTCTGATTCCATCAGGAGCAGGAAGGCCCTGGTGCCCTGAATCCGAAGTTCGCCTCAGGATGCAGCGCTTTCCGGAGCGAACTTCTGATTCGAAAGGGCACTAGCGAATTTATAATTCTAGTGTGGTTTAGGTTCAGAAGTTCGCTTGGAGCGCTTGCAGAGAAAATGAAGCGAATTTCCACCACACTAGCCCGCCGCGATTTTCTCCGCGCGTTGAAACGCCGGCCGCGCCGCGCAGCGATCGATGTAGCGGTCGAATGACGGACGCGATGGCGCCATCTTGAACTGGCGGATCGCGAAGTTCAGGCCGGAGCCGATCACGATGTCGGCGGCGGAGAAGTCGTCGCCGAGAAGCCACGGGCCTTTTTCCAGCGCCTTGTTCAGCACGTCGAACACCTGCGTGGCGCTGCCCCAGGCCGCCGTTCTCGACGGCACCTCGATCTTGGTGAAGATCTGGATCAGCGCCGGTTCGATGCAACTCGGTCCGAAGAACAGCCATTGCAGGTATTTCGCCCGGCGGGCATCGCCGGGCGGAGGAGCCAGCTTCGCATCCGGAAAACGCTCGGCGACGTAGGCGCAGATTGCCGCGGCCTCGGCAATTGCAATGTCGCCGTCGGTCAGCGCGGGCACCTTGCCCATCGGGTTGACGGCGAGGAACGCCGGTGTTTTGTGCGCGCCGGTGGAGAGGTCGATCAAGACCCGCTCATAAGGCTGTCCGGCTTCTTCCATCAGCCAGAGCGCGGTGAACGAACGCGTGCGCGGCGACCAGTAGAGTTTCACCATTGAACAGAAGCCCTTTCTTCCGGCGATCGTTTCGTCATGTCGCATTCCAGGCCGGAATGGCCACGTCGCGACCTAACGAAAAGCCCCCGCGAACACATCGCAGGGGCTTGTTGTTGCTTTTACGGCGAGAACCGACCACCTCGCTCGAAGACGTAACCGCCGCGATCAGGCCTTGAGATCGAAGCGGTCGGCATTCATCACCTTGGTCCAGGCGGCCACGAAGTCCCTGGCGAACTTCTCCTTGGAATCGCGACAGCCATAGACTTCGGCAAGGGCGCGAAGCTGCGAGTGCGACCCGAAGATCAGGTCGACGCGGGTGGCGGTCCACTTCGGCTGCCCGGTCTTGCGATCGCGGCCCTCATAGAGGTTGTCGCCGGTCGGCTGCCACTCGGTGTCCATGGTCAGCAGGTTGACGAAGAAATCATTCGTCAGCTTGCCGACCTCCCGGGTGAAGACGCCATGCCTGGAGTCACCGGCATTGGCGCCGAGCACGCGCATCCCGCCGATCAGCGCCGTCATTTCGGGCGCTGTCAGGTTCAGGAGTTCCGCGCGATCGACCATGGACTCTTCCGGACCCATGAACTGGTGCTTCTTGCTGTTGGTGTAGTTGCGGAACGCATCGGCGCGCGGCTCGAGCGGCGCGAACGACTCCACGTCGGTCTGCTCCTGCGTCGCGTCCATGCGGCCTGGCGTGAACGGCACCTTGACGTCGACGCCGCCGTCCTTGGCGGCCTTCTCCACGGCCGCGGCACCCGCCAGCACGATCAGGTCGGCGAGCGAGATCTTCTTGCCGCTGCCGGCAGCATTGTTGAACTCCTTCTGGATCGCTTCCAGCTTGGCCAGCACGGTGGCGAGCTGCTGCGGCTGGTTGACCTCCCAATCCTTCTGCGGCGCGAGCCGGATGCGCGCACCGTTGGCGCCGCCGCGCTTGTCGGAGCCGCGGAACGTCGAGGCTGAGGCCCACGCCGTCGAGACCAGTTGCGGCACGGTCAGGCCGGAAGCGAGAACCTTCGCCTTCAGGTCCGCGACGTCCTTGTCGTCGACCAGCTTGTGATCGACCGCCGGAATCGGGTCCTGCCAGATCAGCACTTCGCTCGGCACCATCGCGCCGAGGTAGCGCTGGCGCGGTCCCATATCGCGATGGGTCAGCTTGAACCAGGCGCGCGCGAAGGCATCGGCGAACTGGTCCGGGTTGTCGTGAAAATGCTTCGATATCTTGCCGTAGATCGGATCGAACCGCAGCGACAGGTCGGTGGTCAGCATGGTCGGCACATGCATCTTCGACTTGTCGTGAGCGTCCGGCGTGATCGCGGGCGCGTTCTTCGCCCGCCACTGGTGGGCACCTGCCGGGCTCTTTTCCAGCTCCCATTCGAACTTGAACAGCGTGTCGAAGAAGTTGTTGTCCCACTTCGTCGGCGTCTGGGTCCAGGTGACTTCGAGGCCGCTGCCGATGGCGTCGCCGCCCTTGCCGGTGCCGTACTTGCTTTTCCAGCCGAGGCCCTGATCCTCGATCGCGGCCGCGTCCGGCGCGGGACCGACCAGCGCGGCGTCGCCGGCGCCGTGGGTTTTGCCGAAGGTGTGACCGCCGGCGATCAGCGCCACGGTTTCCTCGTCGTTCATCGCCATGCGGAAGAACGTCTCGCGGATGTCCTTGGCCGCCGCGACCGGGTCCGGGTTGCCGTTCGGGCCTTCCGGATTGACGTAGATCAGCCCCATCTGCACGGCCGCCAGCGGCTCCGCCAGTTCACGCTCGCCGCTGTAGCGCTCGTCGCCGAGCCACGTTCCTTCCGGGCCCCAGAACAACTCCCGCGGCTCCCATTCGTCGGCCCGACCGCCGGCGTAGCCGAAGGTCTTGAAGCCCATCGACTCCAGCGCGGCGTTGCCGGCGAGCACATAGAGATCGGCCCAGGAAATCTTGCGGCCGTATTTCTGCTTGATCGGCCACAACAGGCGGCGCGCCCGGTCGAGCAGCACGTTGTCCGGCCAGGAGTTCAGCGGCGCAAAGCGCTGTTGACCGCCGCCGGCGCCGCCGCGACCGTCGGTGATGCGATAGGTGCCGGCGCTGTGCCACGCCATGCGGACCATCAGGCCGCCGTAGTGGCCGAAGTCAGCGGGCCACCAGTCCTGCGAGTCGGTCATCAGCGCCTTCAGGTCGGTCATGACGGCGTTGAGATCGAGCGTCTTGAACTCCGCAGCGTAATCGAACGCCTTGCCCATCGGATCGGACAGGTCCGAGTGGCCATGGAGGACCTGGAGGTCGAGCAGGTTCGGCCACCAGTCGCGATTGTTCGGTTTGCGTACGCCTCCGGTGAACGGGCAGTTGCCGGCGCCCTTGTCGTTCGTCTTTGCGTCCATGATCAGTCTCCGATGCTGTGCTGTCGCGTCGTTGCCGAATAGCCGCTACGGCAAATTCCAGTGGCGGATCGTCCGAGACAAAGGCAGGCCGGAGCCACTCGTCTTCGGGACGGGCCGGCAACCGGCGGTCTACGGATTTGGGCCAGACAAGGCCGCAGTCCTTCTGCAACGCGAGGTCGGAGCAAGTCTGGAAGATATCTACGATCAGGTCCAGTCGAATTGCCTTTACATCACGATAAGACTATCTTATCGGGGATGGTCACGCTCAAACAGCTCCGCTACCTCGCTGCGCTCGCGCGTCACGGCCATTTCGGCCGCGCCGCCGACGCCTGCGCCGTCACTCAACCGGCGCTGTCGATGCAGATCCGCGAGCTCGAGCAATTTCTCGGAGTCACTCTGGTGGAGCGGCGGCCGGGTGAGGTGATGCTCACAGAAATCGGCCGGGAGATTTCCCGGCGCGCCGAGGACGTGCTGGCGTCAGCGCGCGATCTCGTCGATTTTGCCCGCCACCGCGCCAGGCCGCTGACGGGACGGCTGACCCTCGGCATCATCCCGTCGCTCGCGCCGTACCTGCTGCCCCGCATGCTGCCGGCGCTGCAAGCTCGGTTTCCCGACTTGCAGCTCGAATTGCGCGAGACGCAGACCCGTCTGCTGGTCGAGGAGATCAAGAGCGGCGCGCTCGACGCCGCCATGCTGGCGCTGCCGCTGGGCGAGCCCGACATCGACACCATGATGCTGTTCGACGATCTGTTCCTGCTGGCGGTGCCGGCGAGCGATCCGCGGCCCGCAAGACGCCGCGTGGCGGCGCGCGACATCGATCAGTCGCATCTGATTCTGCTCGAGGACGGCCACTGCCTGCGCGACCAGGCTCTGGCGTTTTGCGCCACGATCCCGCGCGGACCGGCGCCGGGCGCGACCGGCATGACGTTCGGCGCATCCAGCCTCGCCACCGTGATGCAGATGGTCGCCGGCGGTTACGGCGTGACGCTGATCCCGCAGATCGCCGCCGATGTCGAGGCGCGCGACGGACGCGTCAAGATATTGCGATTGGAAGACCCGCAGCCCGGCCGCAGCATCGGGCTGGCGTATCGCAGGACGTCTCCGCGCAAGGCCGATTTCGCGGCGTTGGGCGAGGTGGTGAAGGGGTGTACGAAGTCATAAGCAAAAGCGAGGACGTCATGCTCCACGACAGCGGAGTATCCCGTATGCTGCGGACTTGCCGCATGTTCTCGCGGGGACTGGATCGATCGCGGAGCCTAGAGTCTTTCACCGTTTTACGGAAACGGTAAAAGACTCTAGGTTATTGAGCTGACGCGTTTTCTTCACGCGAACCGGATTCCACTTCGCTCGAAAACGCTCTAGCCGGCGAAGCCGGATATATTGTCGGCTGACGGTCGAGAGACAAACTGCTGAAAAACAAAGGGCGGCCTGTCGGGCCGCCCTTTTTTCGATGAGGTGTCGGGTAAAATTACTCCACCGCGGCCTCGCGCGGCGCATCGGCTTTTTCCGCCTTTTGCTTGGCCTCAAGGTCCTCGCCGGTCTCCTGATCGACCGCCTTCATCGACAGCCGCGTCTTGCCGCGATCGTCGAAGCCGAGCAGCTTGACCTTGACCTTGTCGCCTTCCTTGACGACGTCGGAGGTCTTCTGCACGCGGTTCGCAGCAAGCTGCGAAATGTGCACGAGGCCGTCCTTGGCGCCGAAGAAGTTCACGAAGGCGCCGAACTCCATCACCTTGACCACGGTGCCGTCGTAGATCTGGCCGATCTCCGGATCGGAGGCGATCGACTTGATCCACTTGATCGCGGCCTTCATCGCCTCGCCGTCGTTGGAGGCGACCTTCACGGTGCCGTCGTCCTCGATGTTGACCTTGGCGCCGGTCTTCTCGACGATCTCGCGGATCACCTTGCCGCCGGTGCCGATCACTTCGCGGATCTTGTCGGTGGCGATCTTGAAGGTCTCGATGCGCGGCGCGTATTCGCCGAGCTCGGCGCGGGCGTTGGTCAATGCCTTGGCCATCTCACCGAGGATGTGGATGCGGCCGTCCTTCGCCTGCGCGAGCGCGACCTTCATGATCTCCTCGGTGATGCCGGCGATCTTGATGTCCATCTGCAGCGAGGTGATGCCCGCCTCGGTGCCGGCCACCTTGAAGTCCATGTCGCCGAGATGATCCTCGTCGCCGAGAATGTCGGAGAGCACCGCGAAGCGGCTGCCTTCGAGGATCAGGCCCATGGCAATGCCTGCCGTCGGCCGCTTCAGCGGCACACCGGCATCCATCAGCGCCAGCGACGCGCCGCACACCGACGCCATCGACGACGAACCGTTCGACTCGGTGATCTCCGAGACGACGCGGATGGTGTAGGGGAACTCGTGATGCGGCGGCAGCACCGGATGGATCGCGCGCCACGCCAGCTTGCCGTGGCCGATCTCGCGGCGCTTGGTGCCGCCGAGGCGTCCGGTTTCGCCGACCGAGTAGGGCGGGAAGTTGTAGTGCAGCAGGAACGTCTCTTTGTATGTTCCCGACAGCGCGTCGATGTATTGCTCGTCCTCGCCGGTGCCGAGCGTGGTCACGACCATCGCCTGGGTCTCGCCACGGGTGAACAGCGCCGAGCCGTGGGCGCGCGGCAGCACGCCGACTTCGGCGATGATGTTGCGCACGGTCTTGACGTCGCGGCCGTCGATGCGCTTGCCGGTGTCGAGGATGTTCCAACGCACGATCTTGGCTTCGAGGTGCTTGAACACGGCGGCGATGCGGAGCTTGTCGTATTTCGGCTCCTGACCTTCCGGGAAGAAGTGCGCCAGCGCCCTTTCCTTGACCTTGCCGACGGCGGCATAGCGGTCCTGCTTCACCGCAATCGCGTAAGCGGCGCGCAGCTCCTGCTCGATCAGGCCGAGCATTTCCTTTTCGATCGCGCTGTCGTCGGCCCGGCTGACTTCGCGCGGCTCCTTCGCGGCCTTCTCGGCGAGTTCGATGATGGCGTTGATGACCGGCTGGAAATGACGGTGGCCGAACATCACGGCGCCGAGCATGATGTCCTCGCTCAGCTCCCTGGCCTCCGATTCGACCATCAGCACGGCGTCGGCGGTGCCGGCGACCACCAGCTCCAACTTGGTCTCGATCATTTCGTCGAGCACCGGATTGAGCACGTATTCGTCGTTGATGAAGCCGACGCGCGCCGCGCCGATCGGGCCCTTGAACGGCGCGCCGGACAGCGTCAGCGCGGCGGAAGCCGCGACCATCGCCAGCACGTCGGGATCGTTCTCCATGTCGTGCGAGAGCACGGTGACGATGACTTGCGTTTCATTGCGCCAGCCGTCGGCGAACAGCGGACGGATCGGACGGTCGATCAGGCGGGAAACCAGCGTTTCTTTTTCCGTGGGCCGGCCTTCGCGCTTGAAGTAGCCGCCGGGAATGCGGCCGGCGGCGTAGGTCTTCTCCTGATAATCGACGGTGAGCGGCAGGAAATCGACGCCTTCGCGCGGCGCCTTGGCGGCGACGACGGTGGCGAGCACGACGGTCTCGCCATAGGTGGCCACCACGGCGCCATCGGCCTGGCGGGCGATCTTGCCGGTTTCGAGCTTGAGCGGACGCCCGCCCCAGTCGATCTCGACCGAATGCTTGTTGAACATTGTGTTGTCTTTCATCGGTTCACGAAAGTGCGGAGGCCGGAACGCAAAAACCATGCGCAGGACGGCAGGCGGCGGCCGCAACGAACGTTGCGACGTCGGCGTCCGGCGATCCCGCCATGGTCTTCGGGTTTTGAATGGCGTCCATCCTTCCGATGGTACGGGCATTTGACCCGTCATCGCCCAGCCGCCGGATTGCTGCTGGACACGCTCTTCCTTGGGCGCGATCTGTTTTCAAAAATAGCTTTCGCTTGTCGCAGATCACGAATCGCGTGGACATTCACGTCCACGCCAGCGCGCAGGGATGCGCGCGGCGTCGCTCAGCGGCGGATATTGTGCTTTTCGAGCAGCGCCTTGTAGCGCGCCTCGTCCTTCTTCTTGATGTAGTCGAGAAGGGAACGACGCGTGGAAACGAGTTTCAGGAGGCCACGGCGGGAGTGGTTGTCCTTGGTGTGGCTCTTGAAGTGGTTCGTCAGGTTGGTGATGCGTTCCGACAGGATCGCGACCTGAACTTCCGGCGAACCGGTATCGCCCGACTTGCGGGCGCTGGACTTGATGATTTCCGCTTTGCGTTCGGCGGTCACCGACATCGTCAGCCTCTTTCGTTGCGACTGGGACTGGCTGTCAGCCCGGTCAGGTTGAAGACGCGCTTGGGGATGAGTTCGCCGTGTCCCAGTTCGGCGAGGGCCAACAAGCGGCCTGCCACCGTGACATAGACTGTGCCGCTACTCTGGGGCGCATCCCGTCCGCGCAACAAGACGGCCTGGCCCCGATGGAGCCTTGCCGCATCAGCCCGAGTGACGGCCAGTGCCGGGATGTCGTCCAGCGCGGTCTCAACGGGCAATAGTGCATCGGCGAGGTTTCCCTCGCCGGATGCGGCTCTATCGCACAAAGCCTCCAGTTCTTCCAGCGGAATCATGTCGGCCTCGTCGAACGGGCCGACGACCGTGCGCCGCAGCGCGCAGATATGGCCGTAACAGCCGAGAATCCGTCCGATATCGCGGGCCAGCGCCCGCACATAGGTTCCTTTTCCGCATTCCGCCTCGAACACGGAGCGGCCGTCGCCGGTATGTTCCGCGAGGTCGAAGTGGTGGATCTCGACCTGTCGCGGCTGCAGGGCGACGGTCTCGCCGTCGCGGGCGAGGTCGTAGGCCCGTTCGCCCTGGATCTTGATCGCGGAATATTGCGGCGGGATCTGCTCGATCACCCCGGTGAAGCGCGGCAGCAGCGCCTGCACCGCGTCCGCATCGGGACGGCCCTCGCTGGTCTGCGTGACCCGGCCTTCGGTGTCGTCGGTGTCGCGCTCCTCGCCCCATTGCACCGTGAAGCGGTAGCGTTTGCGGCCGTCCATGACGAAAGGAACGGTCTTGGTGGCTTCGCCGAGCGCGATCGGTAGGCCACCCGAAGCCAGCGGGTCGAGCGTGCCGGCGTGTCCCGCGCGCTTGGCGTTGAATAGCCGTTTCACGACCGCCACCGCGTGGGTCGAGGTCATGCCGACGGGCTTGTCGAGGACGACCCAGCCGTGGACGTCGCGGCGGTCGCGGCGCGGCTGGTTGTTGTGTCTTTTCCGGGGCGCGTCGAGAAAGCCGTTTTCGGCGGCAGATTTTTTTTTGTCGGCGCCATCCGATTCGCCGGTTTTCGAATCGAGGGCGGCATCAGGTGCGATCATGGTCGTCAGCTTTCGTCCGAATCCGGTGCGAGGTCTCTCTGCACCGCAGGTGTTCTCAATAATTTCTCGATACGTTCCGCTTCGTCGAATCGCTCGTCGGCGCGGAAGCGGATGTCAGGTGCAAATTTCAGGTTAACGCGCCGGGCGATCTCGCCGCGCAGGAATTTCCTGTTGTGATCGAGCGCCTCGATCACGTCGGCCGTGTCGCGCCCGCCGAGCGGCATCACATAGATCGTCGCGAGCTTGAGGTCGGCGGACATGCGGACCTCGGGCACGGTGATGAGATGTCCTTCGAGCACGGGATCATGAACGAGGCCCTGGGTGAGAATGTCGGCGATCGCATGGCGCACGGTCTCGGCGACGCGCAGTTGACGTTGCGAGCCGCCGGGATGCTTCGCGGGTTGATGATGGCGGGGCATAGAAGATCTTTCAAACAGTCGTCATGCCCGCGCTTGTCGCGGGCACCTACGTCTTTCTCCAAGCGTCTGAATTGAGACGTGGATGGCCGGACCATTATGCGAAGACGCGCTTCGCGCTTTCGTCCGGCCATGACGCCGTATTACCAACTAACGCAGCATTCTCGTGAGATTCGAACTCACAGCGAACGCTGGATCGTTTCCACGCGATAGCACTCGATGACGTCGCCGACGCGCATGTCGTGGTAGTTCTCGAACGCCATGCCGCATTCCTGGCCCGACTGGACTTCCTTCACTTCGTCCTTGAATCGCTTCAGCGTCGACAGCTTGCCTTCATGCACCACGACATTGTCGCGGATCAGGCGGACATGGGCGCCGCGTTCCACGCTTCCGTCGGTGACGCGGCAACCGGCCACCTTGCCGACCTTGGAGATGTTGAACACCTCCAGAATCTCCGCGTTGCCGAGCATGGTTTCGCGCAGCGTCGGCGCGAGCAGGCCGCTCATCGCCTTCTTCACGTCGTCCACGAGGTCGTAGATGATGTTGTAGTAGCGGATTTCGATGCCGTTGCGCTTGGCGGCGGCGGCGGCCTCCTTGTTGGCGCGGACCGAGAAGCCGATGATCGCGGCGTTGAAGCCCTCCGCGAGCGTCACGTCGGATTCCGAGATGCCGCCGACGCCCGCATGCAGGATGCGCGCGGCGACTTCCTCGGTGCCGAGCTTTTCCAGCGAGCCGAGAATGGCTTCCAGCGAGCCCTGCACGTCGGCCTTGATGACCAGCGGGAAATCCTTGCGGCCGGCGGTCTTGAGCTGCGACATCATCTGCTCGAGCGAGCCGCGCATCCCGGAGGCGCTCGCCGCGGCGTTTTCGCGCTTCTGGTGGGCGCGATAGCTCGTGACCTGGCGGGCGCGGGCTTCATTCTCGACCACGGCAAGCCGGTCGCCGGCCTCGGGTGGTCCGTTGAAGCCCAGCACTTCGACCGGCACCGACGGGCCGGCCTCGTCGACCGTTTCGCCCTGATCCGAGATCAGCGCGCGGACGCGGCCCATCTCGGCGCCCGCCACGATGATGTCGCCGATCCGCAGCGTGCCGCGCTGGACCAGCACCGTGGCGACAGGGCCGCGGCCGCGATCCAGCTTGGCTTCGATCACGGTGCCTTCGGCTGGCCGCGATGCGTTGGTTTTCAGATCGAGCAGTTCGGCCTGAAGGGCGATCATTTCGAGCAGCTTGTCGAGGTTGGTCTTGTTCTTGGCGGAGACCTCGACGTCGACCACCTGACCGCCCATCGATTCGACCTGCACCTCGTGCTGCAGCAGTTCGGTGCGCACGCGCTCCGGCCTGGCGTCGGGCTTGTCGATCTTGTTGATCGCGATGATCATCGGCACCTTGGCGGCCTTGGCGTGATTGATGGCCTCGATGGTCTGCGGCATCACGCCGTCATCGGCGGCGACCACCAGGATGACGATGTCGGTGACCTTGGCGCCGCGCGCGCGCATCGCGGTGAATGCCGCATGGCCCGGCGTATCGATGAAGGTGATCTTCTTGCCGCTCTCCGGCGAGGTGACCTGATAGGCGCCGATGTGCTGGGTGATGCCGCCGGCTTCGCCCGACACGACATTGGCGTGACGCAGCGCGTCGAGCAGCGAGGTCTTGCCGTGATCGACATGGCCCATCACGGTGACGACCGGCGAGCGCGGCTCGGTGTCGGTGGAATCGTCGACCACGTCGAACAGGCCTTCCTCGACGTCGCTCGCAGCGACGCGCTTGACGGTGTGGCCCAGTTCTTCGGCGATGAGCTGCGCGGTATCGGCGTCGATCACGTCGGTGATCTTGTGCATCGCGCCCTGCTTCATCAGCATCCGGATCACGTCCACCGCGCGCTCGGCCATGCGGTTGGCGAGTTCCTGGATGGTGATCGCTTCCGGCACGATGACCTCGCGGACCAGCTTTTCCTTCGCCTCGTTCGAGGCGTGGCCCTTCAGGCGCTGGGTGCGGCGGCGGAACGAGGCGATCGAGCGCTCGCGCACGTCGTCGGCGTTGAGCGCGGTGACCACGGTGAGGCGGCCGCGCTGTTTCTGCGGCCCCAGCTTGGCGGCAGGCTTCGGCGCGACCACGGGACGCGCGGGGCCTCCGCCGGGACGGCGGACCATGCGCGGAGCCTCGTCCTCGTCGCTGCCGTCGGCGGCGACAGCGGCCGGGCGCGCCGGGGGCGCCGCGCGTGGTGTGGTCGCGGTCTTGGCCGGTGCCGCCTTGGTCTCGGTTTCGCCGAAGCGGCGTTTGGCCTCAAGCTCGGCCTTGCGTTTGGCTTCCTCTTCCTGACGGTGACGCTCTTCCTCGGCCTTGCGGCGCGCCTCGGCGGCCTCGCGCTCGGCCTGTTCGATGCCTTCCTTGCTGTTGCGGCGCGCAGCCTCGGCTTCGGCAAGCCGGCGCTCTTCCTCGGCGCGGACCTTGGCCTCGGCGAGCGCGCTCGCTCGCGCGCTGCGCTCGTCCTCGGTCAATGTCCTCAGCACAACGCCCGAACTCGCACGGGGAGCGGCGGGAGGCGCCGTCCGCGCCGGCGGGGCTTTGGCGGCGGGCGCCCTGGCCGACGCCGGTTCCGCGGCCCCTGCGGGTTCTGACGCCGGAGCATCGCCGCCGAGCCGGCGCTTACCGCGTTTCTCGACCACCACCTGCTTGGTACGGCCGTGGCTGAAGCTCTGGCGGACCGTGCCCTGCTCGACGCGCGGCTTGAGCGTCAAGGTCTTGCTCGGGCTGACGCTCAGAGTCTTGTCGCCAGGATTTTTCGTATCAACCATTCAGCAGTCCCAATCTTGTTGCGCCGTACGCGGTCGTACAGGTTCTCGCTGCGTTAGAAAATCCAGCCTGTTCAGCTATCTTGCCGCCGTCCGCCATCCCGGTATCGGACCAGGATCTGGCTGCGCGACAGGAACGTCCCGCTCGCCGGACCGGCGAGCAGGGCTGCATGTATCACATTTGACCGGCCCAGTGCCAAATCCAATTCTGCCGAGGCCAGCACGGTAATCACCGGGATGTCCCGCGTTTCGCCGGAATCTGCCGCTGTTTTCCGGACGATGGCGTCCAATTTCCGGATTCCGTCGGCGGCGCCGTCCGCGGCGTGGAGCAGGGCTGTCGCCTGACGGCGAAGGAGCGCCTCCTCCACCTTGGCGAATCCGGCGACGACCTGCCCGGCCTTGGCAACCATCGCCAGCGCCTCGATCGCACTGCGGACCAGCGCCTGCCCGGTCTCGTCGGCCAGAGACGCCGACGCGCGGACCTCCCGTTTGAAGCCCCGGCTAAACTGGTGACGACGGACCGCTTCCGCAACGGCGGCATGGGAGGCCGAGATCCAGAGGCCCCGGCCCGGAAGCCTGCGTTTCAGATCCGCGATGACCTCGCCCGAGGGCGCCACCACGAACCGGATCAATTCGCCGATCGGGCGCACCTGACGGGTGACCGCGCACATGCGCGTCGTCGCGGACCTGTTGGTCCGCGGTCCGCCGTCGAGATCTGCCGGGTCGGCGATGGCGAGCATGTCCGGAGCGTTCTCCCTGGGGTCTCGGGCGGCAAAGCCGACCTCTGGTTCAAGCCGGTTGATCTTCGGCGGCTTCGGCTTCCGCCGGTTTCGCAAGGTCTGCTTCGGTGATCCAGCCGGCCATCAGGCGCGCCTGCATGATCATGGTCTCGGCGTCCTCGCGCGAAAGCTCGATGCCGTCGAAATAGCCGGCATGCTTGACCGCCTCGCCGTCCTTGCGCTCGGTCCACCCGACCAGATCGTCGGTGGCGCAGCCGGCCAGATCCTCGACGCTCTTCACCTCGTTCTCGCCGAGTTTCACCAGCATCTTCGACGTCACGCCGGGCACCGTCTTCAAGGCATCGTCCACGCCAAGCTCCTTGCGTCGGTTTTCCAATTCGGCCTCGAGCTGTTCCAGATATTCGCGGGCGCGGCTCTGCAACTCGCTTGCGGTCTCGTCGTCGAATCCCTCGATGACGGCGAGCTCTCGCGGATCGACCAGCGTGAGTTCCTCAACCGAGGTGAAGCCTTCCGACGCCAGAAGCTGTCCGACGACCTCGTCGACGTTGAGCGCCTCCATGAACATGCGGGTGGCGTTCTCGAAGTCGGCCTGGCGCCGCTCCGATTCCTCCTGCTCGGTCAGGATGTCGATATCCCACCCGGTGAGTTGCGATGCGAGGCGCACGTTCTGTCCGCGCCGCCCGATCGCCAGCGACAACTGGTTGTTGGTATCGGGGACCACGACCTCGATCCGTTCGCGGTCCTCGTCGATCACGACCTTGGCGACTTCCGCCGGCGCCAGCGCGTTGACGACGAAGGTCGCGATGTCCGGCGACCAGGGGATGATGTCGATCTTCTCGCCCTGCAGCTCGTTGACGACGGCCTGAACGCGCGAGCCGCGCATGCCGACGCAGGCGCCGACCGGATCGACCGAGGAATCCCGCGAGATCACGCCGATCTTGGCGCGAGAACCGGGATCGCGCGCAACTGCCTTGATCTCGACGATGCCGTCATAGATTTCCGGAACTTCCTGCGCGAACAGCTTCACCATGAACTGCGGATGGGTGCGCGACAGGAAGATCTGCGGACCGCGGGTTTCGCGCCGCACGTCGAAGATATAGGCGCGGACGCGGTCGCCATTGCGGAACACCTCGCGCGGCAGCATCTCGTCGCGTCGCACGACGGCCTCGCCGCGGCCGAGGTCGACGATCACGCTGCCATATTCGACACGCTTGACGATGCCGTTGACGATATCGCCGATGCGGTCCTTGAACTCCTGATACTGCCGGTCGCGCTCGGCCTCGCGCACCTTCTGCACGATCACCTGTTTGGCGGACTGCGCGGCGATGCGGCCATATTCCAGCGGCGGCAGCGTGTCGGCGATGGTGTCGCCGATCTGTGCGCCCGGGTTGGCCCTCTGGGCGTCCTTCAGCGAGATCTGGTTGGCGGCGTTCTCGACCTGATCGACCACCAGCATGTGGCGGGTGAGCTGGAGCTGACCGGTCTTGGGGTGAATCTCCGCATGAACGTCGGTCTCGCTGCCGTAGCGCGCCCGCGCCGCCTTGGCGATGGCGTCCTCCATCGCGGCGATCACGATGCCGCGGTCGATGGTCTTTTCCCGCGCCACCGCGTCTGCGATCTGCAGCAGTTCGAGCTTGTTGGCGCTGACAGCGGCCATGACTTATTCTCCTTCGATGGGATCGATGTCGCCGCGCCGCAGTCTTTCTGCGGCCAGGCGGTGTTGCTTGGTGTTTTTCGGCGGCTTCCTGGCGGGGGCTTTCGCCTTGCCCTTGAGTTTCGGCTTCGGCGCGTTGCTCCCAGCCGCGTCGTTTTTTGCATGTGACGGAGGCGGAGGCAGGATGCCGAGATTCCGTTTCATCTCGCGTTCCGCCATCTTGCCCCGCCGCATCGATTCGGCAATCAGTTCATCGGTCAGCACCAGTCGGGCGTCGGCGATATCCTCCATGACCAGGAGGACATCGCTGTCGTCCTCGTTCTGGACGTCGTCCCGATGCAGGCGCACCGCGTTGTCCTTGACGCCCTGAAGGGTGCCGCGAAACCGCTTGCGGCCCTGATGGGCGACCGCCATCTCGATCTTGGCGAGGTGGCCGGCGTAACGTTCGAAGTCGGACCGGCGCACCAGCGGCCGGTCGATGCCGGGCGAGGAGATTTCCAGCCGGTAGGCCTTGTCGATCGGATCGGCGATATCGAGCACCGGCGACAGCGCCTTCGAGATCGCCTCGCAGTCCTCGATCTGCATCGACCCGTCCGGCCGCTCGGCCATGATCTGCACGGTGCAGCCGGCTTCGCCCGACACCTTGATGCGGACCAGGCGGTATCCCATGCCTTGCAGGACCGGGGCGACCACAGACGAGACCCGCGCGGCGATGCCCGGCTCGACCACCAGACGCGGCTCGGCGAGCAGGTCGTGATCCGGGATCTGGGCAACGGGATCGGTCATATTCAGGGTCAAAGGTTAAGTCCGTCGGTCACTGGCCTATGCTGGACTGTGGCCTCGTCCGGTCCGGCAGTTGCTGGCTGAAGGAACCGTGCCGTGGCGCGGCGCGTCAGGTCCGTTCAGGAAATAAAAAAGAGCGGGTCCCGACGGGCCCACTCTCGATACGCGGTCGTATGAGAAAGTTTCAGCGAATATAGCCGTTTTCGCGTGACTCGGCAAGGCCGGCGAGCTCAAAAAGCTGCATCCGCCGGCCGGCGCAGGACGACGTTCGGCGGGCCTTATACGCTACTGCTTTCGCGGCGAAACCGCAGATAGGCGGCGCGGCGGCCTTCGCGCATCGCTTTGCGACCGTAGCGCGTCATGGTGTAGCCGGGCCATGGCTTGCGCCAGTCGTCGGCGCGTTCGGCGAGCCAGAGGAAATCCGGCGAACGGGCGAAGTGCGACAGCGTCCATGCGCAGTAGTCGGCGATGTCGCTGACGAAGCGGAATTCGCTGCCCGGCCGAAGCAGGCGCGCCATCTCCGCGATGGTTGCGTCCTGAACGAAACGGCGTTTCCAGTGCCGGCGCTTCGGCCACGGATCGGGATGGATCAGATCGATCCGCGCCAGCGATGCGCGCGGCAGCCATGCCAGCAATTCAGATGCGTCGCCTGCGAACAGGCGGATGTTGCCGATATCGTGCGCCTCGATCTGCGTGAGGATCTTGGCCATGCCGTTGACGTAGGGTTCGCAGCCGATGAAGCCGGTGCGCGGAAACGCCAGCGCCTCGGCGACGAGATGCTCGCCGCCGCCGAATCCGATCTCGGCACGCAACTCCTGCACAGGCATGTCGAACAGCGCGGCGGGGTCGGAGGGTTCGCGCTCGCCGGGAGCGATAGTGAGGCGCGGCAGCAGATGCGCGATCAACTCGTTCTGATGTGGGCGCAGCTTGTGTCCCTTGCGGCGTCCGAAGAACGAGCCCTGCCCGGAATCGCGCGCCGTTTCGTGCTGGAGCGATGATGCGTCGTCAGCCGGCGGATGACGGTCGCGGGGATCGGGAGCGGCGGCCGTCATTGCGACGTCGGGCGAAGGCGGTGCAATTGCTTGTCCGCCTAGCGGTGGTCCGGCGGTTCGCGCGCCGCGATCTGCTCGACCATGTCGACGATGCTGCGGCGAAGTTTCGCGTCGGTGATCCGCGTGAATGCGCGGGTCAGCGCGAGACCTTCGGAGGTCGCGAGAAAATCCGAGACATAGGCGGGAGACGGCGCCTCGCTCAGGCCCTCGACCTTGGCGACGCCGGTGCCCGGACTTCCCTCGAACAGAAACGAGACCGGGACCTGCAGGATTTCGGAGATCTGCTGGATGCGGCTGGCGCCGACGCGGTTGGTGCCTTTCTCGTACTTCTGGATCTGCTGAAATGTCAGCCCCAAAGCTTCGCCGAGCTTCTCCTGACTCATGCCGAGCATGATGCGTCGCATGCGCACACGGCTGCCGACATGCCTGTCAACAGGATTGGGCGCCTTGGTCGACATCTCGTAGGTCTCCTAAATGAGGCAGCGATCCCGAGGATACGCTTCCGATTACTATTATTGTCAAACTTGACTGGATCACGTGATAAAAATCTGCGTTTAATTTAGAACGGTTCCATCCGTCGCATTATACCAGTCGTGCAAATTGTTACACAAATTATGTCGATCGTGCGGATGAACAGGTCGTGCGCCGCACGCCGCCGTCAGGGTTTGCGACGCCGTCGAATAGCCAGTGCAAGCCCGATGATCACCATGATTGCGGCGGGAACGTCGCCGGCGCGGGCGTAAGGCGGCGGCGAGATCGCGGCGGGCAAGCGGGAATCCAGCACGCCTTCGACGCCGAGATCGAGCCGTGCGACAATCCGTCCTACCGGGTCTGTCACCACCGAAATACCGGTGTTCGCCGCCCGTACCAGGGGAAGCCCTTCCTCGATCGCCCGCAGTCTCGCTTGCTGAAGGTGCTGATAGGGGCCCGTGCTGATTCCGAACCAGCCGTCGTTGGTGAGGTTGACGATCCAGCCGGGCCGGCCGCCGCGGGATTCGATATCGCCGGGAAAGATCGCCTCATAGCAGATCAGCGGCAGCACGCTCGGCGCGTTCGGAAGGTCGATGGTCCGCCGTGTCTTCCCCGGAATGAAGCCGCCCTGGACCTTGGTGAGTTGAACGAAGCCGAGCTTTTCCATCAGGCTTTGGAACGGCAGGAATTCGCCGAACGGCACCAAATGGAGCTTGTCGTAAATCGACAGGATGCTGCCGTCGTCGTCGATGACGTAGATCGAATTGTAGGCCCGGGTGATGCGGACACCCGGCGGCAGGTCGGGCGCGCGCACTGATCCGGTAATCAGGATCGTGCCCTTCGGCAGGAGGTCGGCGATCTGGGCCATGGCGTCGGCTTCGCGGGCGAGAAAAAACGGGAACGCCGATTCCGGCCAGATCAGGATGGTGGCTCCGCTGACGCCGGCCGAGTGCGGCCCGGTGGCGCGGTCGGAGAGCGTCAGATACTTATGCATCACCGCCGCCTTGGCGGAATAGTTGAACCGCGCATCCTGCTCCAGATTGGGCTGCATGATGCGCAGCGTGACGCGGTCGGCGAATTCAGTCGGATGACGCGACAGCCTGATCGCGCCGTAGACGCCCATGGCGACGAGCAGAACGGCGGCGGTCGCCGGAAGGGTCCACGGCCTTCGGCTGCTTCCGTCGATCAATACGGCCGGGCTCGCAAAGATCGCGACACTGAGGAAGGTCAGGCCCCACAATCCGATCAGCGACGCGGTTTGCGCCAGCGCCAAGGGCTCCGTCAGCGCGTAACCGAATGCATTCCATGGAAATCCGGTCAGCGCATGGCCGCGCAGCCATTCGCTGATGGTGAGCGCCGCGGCGAGCGCGAGAATGCGCGAGGCGTCGCGAGTCCAGATCCAGCGCGCCAGCGCGAAGCCGAGCGAGGTGAAGAGCGCGAGATAGGCCGGCAGGCCGAGGACGGCGAACGGCATCAGCCATGCGAAGGTCTGGGCGTCGACCAGGAAGGCGTTGCCGATCCAGTACAGTCCCGGAACGAAATAGCCGAGGCCGAACAGCCATCCCGAGAGCGCCGCGGCCGGTATGCCCTTGAGGCGACCGGCGCCGGCGCCGTCGATCAGCCAGGTCGCGAGCGGAAAGGTGACGAACAACACCGGCCAGGCGTTGAACGGCTCCATCGCAAGCGAGGAGGCGGCGCCGGCGAGCAGCGCAATGACGGCGCGTTTCCAGCCCCATGACAGAGTGACGGGAAGGCCGGCCGTGCGGATGCTGGCTGCAATGCTCACGGGTTTTCGCCTCCATCGCCCGGCGGTGAGGAAGAGGCGGGGCCGCCCTGCGTCTGCGAGGGCGCATCAGGCGCGGCCTCGCGGCGCCGGCCGTCGCGCGGGCGGACGGCGGGCCGTTCCTTGCGCTGCCCGATCCGCAGCCGCTTGACGCGGCGCGGGTCGGCGTCGAGCACTTCGATCTCGAAGGGTCCGGGTCCTGAAATGACTTCGCCCCGCACCGGCAGGCGGCCGACATGGGTGACGAGAAAGCCGCCGAGCGTATCGACCTCCTCGCCCGCTTCGCCGGTCACGAACTCGTCGCCGATCATGGCGCGGACGTCCTCGAGGTTGGCGCGCGCATCGGCGATAAAGGAATTGTCGGCCTGCCGCACGATCGAGGGCGGCTCGTCGCCGTCGTGCTCGTCGTCGATCTCGCCGACGATCTGCTCGACGATGTCCTCGATCGACACCAGGCCGTCGGTGCCGCCGTATTCGTCGACCACGAGCGCCAGATGGATACGCGTCGCCTGCATCTGGGCCAGCAGGTCGATCGCCGGCATCGACGGCGGCACGTAGAGCAGCTTGCGGATGATGTTGGCTTCGTTCAACGGCAGCGCCAGATCGACGGCGCGCAGGTCGAGACCGGCCGGCGGCGTTTTTTTGCGTTTCGCCTTGGACGGCAGCTCGGTGCGCGCCCGCACAGCCATGAACGCGAGCAGGTCGCGGATATGAACGATGCCTTCGGGATCGTCGAGGTTTTCGTGGTAGACGACGAGACGGGAATGCGCCGCGCTCTCGAACACGTTGATCAACTCGCCGAGCGGAATATCGCGCTTGACCGCGATGATGTCGGCGCGATGGACCATGACATCGGCGATGCGCCGTTCGTGCAAACTGAGGATGTTGCGCAGCATGGTGCGCTCGACGGCGGTAAAGCTGGTCTCGTCGGACGTCGAGGCGTCGAGCACCACCTGAAGATCGGCGCGGACCGATCCCGCTTTCCATCCGAACAGCGAGCGGATCGCCCTCATCAGCCAGCGCTCAGGGACCGGACGCAACACTTCGCCGTTGTGCACCGGCACCGGCAGGTTGCGGTTGTCCTGCGGCGGCTTGCTGTCGCTGGATTCGTCCTCTGAGGTCACTCAGGTCGTCCGTTCTTGCGGTGCGTAGGGATCGGCTATGCCGAGCCGCGCCAGAATTTCGCGCTCGAGGTTTTCCATCTCCCCGGCGTCTTCATCGGTTTCGTGGTCGTAACCGATCAGATGCAGGAAGCCATGGATCGCGAGATGGCTCAGGTGGTGATCGAAGGCTTTACGTTCGTCGTCGGCCTCGCGGCGCGTGGTCTCGTAGGCGATCGCGATGTCGCCGAGCATGCGCGGCGGATCGCCGGGCAGGGACGGGCCGGTCGGCTGCAGCGCCGGGAACGAGAGGACGTTGGTCGGCTTGTCGATACCGCGCCAGTTGGCGTTGAGGGTACGGATGCCGTCGTCGTCGGTCAGCATGATCGCAAGTTCGGCATCGCCGGTCTCGGCATCGGCGATTTCGGCTGCAGCCTCGACGGCGCGAAGAATGATCGCTTCGGCATTTGTCTCGGCGCGCCAGCATTCGGCGACGACGAGAATTTCGGTTGCGGGCGAAGCGGAGCGGGTCATCGTATGTCTTTCGCCGGCGCCGGCCCGTTGCGGAGGCCGGTCGCCTTTTCCAGGCGTGTCCGGCGTCATGGCTTTTTGACTGCCGGCCGCTGCGGCAGCCCCTCATAGGCGGCGACGATCCGCGCCACCAGTTCATGACGGATCACGTCATCTGCGGTGAATTTCACCTGCGCCACGCCCTCGACGCTGTCGAGCAGCCGCGTCGCTTCCGCCAACCCAGACGTCTGGCCGTTCGGCAGGTCGACCTGCGAGGGATCGCCTGTGACGATCATGCGGCTGTTTTCGCCGAGTCGCGTCAGGAACATCTTCATCTGCATCGAGGTGGTGTTTTGCGCCTCATCGAGGATGATCGCGGCGTTGGTCAAGGTGCGGCCGCGCATGAAGGCGAGCGGCGCGATCTCGATCTCGCCGGATTGCAGCGCGCGTTCGACGATGCGGGAGTCCATCAGGTCATACAGCGCATCGTAGATCGGCCGCAGGTAGGGATCGACTTTTTCGCGCAGGTCCCCCGGCAGGAAGCCGAGCCGTTCGCCGGCCTCGACCGCCGGCCGCGTCAGGATGATGCGATCGACTTCCTTGCGCTCGAACAGTTGCGCGGCCCGCGCCACCGCAAGCCAGGTCTTGCCGGTGCCGGCCGGGCCGATGCCGAAAACCAGTTCGTGATGTTTCAGCGCGCGGATATAGGCATCCTGCGCAGCGGTGCGCGCGCGCACCGGCCGCTTGCGCAGGTTGATGGCCTCAAACGTCGAACGCGCCTTGGGATCATATTCGAACAGCGAGCCCTGTGCGATCACGGCGCGGATCGCTCCCTCGACCTCGCCCTGCGTGAGGTCATGGCCCTGGGCGGCCTGGGTATAGAGCGTTTCCAGCACGCGCCGGGCCGCATCGCAGCCGTCGCGCGATCCGGCGATGGTGATGTGGTTGCCGCGGGAATCCACGACCACGCCGAGCCGCCGTTCGACCTGCGCCAGGTTCTGTCCGTAGGGTCCGACCATCGCCGACACCGCGCGGTTGTCGTCGAAATCGATGACGACTTGCGTTTCGGGCGGGGCTTGCATGTCGATTTTCTGACCGGGGGCGATTGAAGGCGAATCCGATGCGCTCTTGGGCAAGGGTTCAGGCTCCCATGATCGCTTGAGGCGATGCGGCCATCAAAGGAGTGTCTTTCGCGTCGCCGGACGCCGAAGCCAAACCGGGATCGGCAAGCGATCCGAGCAGGCTGTAGCGCTCCAGGCTTTCAATGGCGACGGGCAGCACCTTTCCGATGAGATTCTCGGAGGCCATGACATGCGCAGGCTGCAGGTAGGCGGTGCGGCCGACGATCTGGCCCGCATTGCGCGCGGCGCGCTCGAACAGCACATCGACCGTCTTGCCGATCGCAGCCCTGTTGAAGGCGGACTGCTGGCCGTCGATCAGGCTCTGAAGCCGTTCCAGTCGCGCGTCCATGTGGGCCGTTGACACCGTCTCCTGCATCTCCGCCGCCGGCGTCCCCGGCCGCGGCGAATACTTGAACGAATAGGCGGCAGCGTATCCGATTTGGTCGACGAGCGCGAGGGTGGCGGCGAAATCTTCCTCGGCTTCGCCGGGGAAGCCGACGATGAAGTCCGACGAGAACGCGATGTCCTGCCGGGCATGGCGAAACCGGTCGATCACCCGGCGGTAATCGGCGGCGGTGTGTTTGCGGTTCATGGCCGCGAGAATACGGTCGGAGCCGGACTGCACCGGCAGATGCACGAACGGCATCAGTGCGTCGAGATCGCGGTGCGCCTCGATCAGCGTCTCCTCGACGTCGCGCGGATGGCTGGTGGAGTAGCGCAGGCGGACGATGCCCGGAATTCCGGCGAGGCGGTGCAGCAGCTTACCGAACGGCCAGGGCCGTCCGTCGGGGCCTTCGCCATGATAGGCATTGACGTTCTGTCCAATCAGGGTGATCTCGCGCACGCCGTTGTCGGCGAGGCGCTGCACGTCCTCGACGATCTTCGCCACCGGGCGCGACACCTCGGCGCCGCGCGTATAGGGCACGACGCAGAAGGTGCAGAACTTGTCGCAGCCCTCCTGCACCGTCACGAATGCCGAGATGCCGCGGGCGCGGATTGCCTGCGGCGACGGCTGCGGCAGGACGCCGAACTTGTCCTCGACCGGAAACTCGGTTTCGAGCGCGCGGCCTTCGGCCTTCGCGCGGGCCAGCAGTTGCGGCAGGTGATGATAGCTCTGCGGTCCGACCACCACATCGACCACGGGCGCGCGGCGGATGATCTCATTGCCTTCGGCCTGCGCCACGCAGCCGGCGACGACGACGCTGACGTCGCGGCCGCCGCTCGCCGCCTGCTCCTTGGCGACGCGCAAGCGGCCGAGTTCGGAATAGACCTTCTCGGATGCTTTCTCGCGGATGTGGCAGGTATTGAGGATGACGAGATCCGCTTCGTCGGCGTTGGCGGTCTCGACAAAGCCTTCGCCCGCCAGTGCGTCCACCATGCGCTGGGCATCGTAGACGTTCATCTGGCAACCATAGGACTTGATGTGCAGCTTGCGCGGCGGCGTCATGGAACCTGGCATCGGGACGTTATGTCGCTCAGTTATAGGCTGAACGGCAGAAAATCCAGTATGTCCCTTGTCATTCCCGATGCGCAATCGCGCATCTGCGAGCGCGGGAAGCACGAATCCGGCATTCCGGCCGGATTACATTCAAATTCCACGCAAAGGGCGCGTGTCCCGGAAATGACCTGGCTGTTTTTCAACTGAACGATAGATCGCGACATCTTGTCGGAGATCGCCGCTCAGGAATTGTCCTCGTCCATCGGGACGCAATAGAGCTCGAGGCGGTGGTCGACCAGCCTGTAGCCGAGCTTGCGGGCGATCTCGGCCTGCAGCTTCTCGATTTCGTCGGAGGTGAATTCGATCACCTTGCCGTCACGCAGGTTGATGAGGTGATCGTGGTGGCTGTCGCGCATCGTCTCGTAGCGCGCGCGCCCCTCGCGAAAATCGTGCCGCTCGATGATGCCGGCATCCTCGAACAGCTTGACGGTGCGATAGACCGTCGAGATCGAGATCTTGTCATCCACCGCGACGCAACGGCGATAGAGTTCCTCGACGTCCGGATGATCGGAGGCTTCCGCCAGCACGCGCGCGATAACCCGGCGCTGTTCGGTCATGCGCATGCCGGTGGCGGCGCAACGCGCCTCGATGTTGGTGGGCTTCTGCGCAGAAGTCGGTTTCAGGGCCGTCATGACGTGTCCGGTTCCGATGGCGCATGTTCCGCCGAGGTAGGGGGCGCATCGCATGATGATAGCGCGCAAAGATAATGCGAGCCAATGATATTCGGGAGTGCGATCGGACGCAAAACAGTTTTCACTTTGCAGATCGTCTTCCTTTTGCCACTCCGTATAGATTACGACAAGTCGCGGCGCATCACCAATGCGTTCAGTTCCTTGCCGCCGGCCTCCCGATAATAACGCTCGCGGCGCCCGGTGACGACAAAGCCGGCGCGTTCATAGAGACGTCGCGCCGGCTGATTATTTTCCTCGACTTCAAGAAACACCTTGCGGACGCCGCGACCGGCGAGATAGCCGAGATGCGTGAACAACAGGTCGCGCGAGAATCGCTGACCGCGATGGCCGGCGTCGATCGCGATCGAGAGAATCTCCGCCTCGTCCGCGGCGATGCGCGACACGGCGAAACCGATCACGCTCGACCGCAACCGCAAACGCTGAACCAGCGTGTTGCGTTCCGCGATCATGACTTCGAATTCGCCTTCGCCCCATCCGCGGTGAAACGATGCACCGTGAATAGCCGCCAGGCGCGCGGCGTCGTGCGGAGTTGCGGACTCGACCACGGGCGTCGCGCGTTCCTTGCTTCCGAACCATGTCATGACGATGCAGCCGGCCTGGATGTCTTGTGCGGGAGGTCGCCTGCGGGCTTGGCGTCGGGCGCGCGCAGATAGGTGGGGCGCGGCGGCGCAGCATCCGGATCGACCGCTGCGGCGAGCCACGCCACCCAGGCGATGTCGGGCGCCGCCTGCGGATCGACCGCGATCGGCGGCGGGGCGTGCGCGGGCCAGCGATCGGCGAGGAGCCGGGCGGCATTGCCGACCAAGTGCGGCGCGCCGAAACGCGATGCTGCGAGCGCCTCCTCGATCGGCGCGACCTGCGGCGGGATCAGCGTAGAGCCGTCGCCGCCGACGGCCTGAAAATAAACGTGGTCGTGGCGGGCATCGATCGCGGAGATCACCGGCGCCTCGCGGTTTTCGCCGACAACCGGCGCGGCATAGGCCATCAGGGTCGTGACGCCGACCGCCGGCTTGTTGGCGGCAAGCGCGATGCCGCGCGCGGCCGACAGCCCTACGCGCAGGCCGGTGAAACTGCCGGGGCCTGTGGTCGCGGCGATGCGGTCGAGCGAGGTGAAGGCGATCCCGGTGGCGTCCATGACGCGCGCAATCAGCGGCATCAGCGCTTCGGCGTGCCCGCGCTTCATCGGCAACGATTCATGAGCGACAAGCCGGCCTTCATCGGTGTCCAGGACACAGGCGGCGCAGGCATTGAGTGCGGTGTCGATCGCAAGAACAAGCATCGGAAGCCAGACTATCGTTTCGGAGCATGTCCCCGGCTGACCCGAGGATTTGTGCCGCTCCGCATGGAAAACGCGCGTGTTATCACCTCAAAGCCGAGCCACAGGTCTAGCACCGTTCTCATCGCGCCACCTGCGGTACCGGCGGGCAAGGCCATGTTTTAGACACAAGATTGCCGGCGTTTCGGCCACTTTCGCCGGTGTGCCCTGGATCCGGCCCGTATTTAATCGGCATTTAACTAAAACTCGCCTTAATGACGCTTCGCAAGTCTGCGACAGGTTCTCCGGAACTTGGGGTCAGCGATTCGACCATGCGTAGTCTTGTATCCGCACCTCGCGGGCGGCATGCGGACTTTCGTGCGCTCGCATGGTTCGGATGCTGAGTGACTCTGGATGTGGGGCGAATGACGTACGTTACGGGCACGCGGTATTACGATGTGGCGGCCTATTCCACCGCTTCGCCCCGCAAGGCCGTTCCGCAGAATATTGTCGGCGCCGCCGCGCTCGCCTGCATCGCGCTCGCCTGCGCCTGGACCCTCTACGCCAATGTTTCCGGCGGAGACCCGCAACTCGTCACGGCGTCGCTGCCGCCGGCCGCGTCGGTTCGCGCCGCCCCGGCCGATCGCATCGCGGCGGCGTACGAGGCGCTGCACGAGATGCCCAGGCCGCGTGCTGCTCGGGCAACTCCTGAAATCCGTACCGCGGCCAATGCCCGCATCGAGGATCCCGCCGCCCGGGCCCGCACGGCATGGCTCTACGGACCGCGCTTCCTCGGCGGAGAGCCAGAAACCTTCCGCCCGCAGGCCGCACCGGCTCAGCCTGCTCCGGTAGAGGTTGCCTCGCTTCCTTCGGAAGAGATGCCTGAAACGTTGCCGCTTCCGCCCACGCCGCAGGTCGCCGCGGTCGTGCCGATGCCGGCGCCGCGTCCGGCCGAATTGCGCCAGTTGCAGGCTTCCGCTCCGTCCCGCCGCGACGTCGCGCAGGCCAACACGGCTGCTGCGCTGGAGCCGGAACCCGAGCCGAAGAAGCCGTCGATCTTCGAGAAGCTGTTCGGTAAATCCGTGTCCAGCGGTCTCCAACTCGCATTTGCCGCGCCCGACGGCGGGGTGACGAGCGATGGCGAGAGCCTGACGCTTGGCCGCATTCCGCAATACGACCAATATACCGCCGTCTACGATATTTCGGCGCGCACGGTCTACATGCCGAACGGCACCAAGCTGGAGGCGCATTCGGGGCTCGGCAAGATGCTCGACGATCCGCGTTCCGCCGACAGGAAAATGCGCGGCGTGACGCCGCCGCATACCTATGACCTGTCGTTGCGCGAACGCCCGTTCCACGGCGTGGAAGCGATCCGGCTGAAACCGGTCGGCGGCGAGGACAAGATATACGGGCGCAGCGGGCTGCTCGCGCATACCTATATGCTCGGGCCGAACGGCGACTCCAACGGCTGCGTGTCGTTCAGAAACTACAACGCCTTCCTGCGCGCCTATAAGAGCGGCCAGGTCAGGCGGCTGGTCGTCGTCGCCAAACTCTGAACCATAGCGTTTTCGAGCGAAGCGGGTACCGGTTCGCGTGAAGAAAACGCGTCAAATGAAAATCGTGGAGCCCGCTTCTGAGTCCATCAGAAGCGGAAAGGTTCTGAAGACCGCGGCGCGGAAAGTCGCGCCCGCTACACCGGCCGCACTTCGACCACCTCGGGAATGAAATGCTTCAGCAGGTTCTGGATGCCGTTCCGCAAGGTCACGGTCGATGACGGGCATCCGGAGCACGAACCCTTCATGTTCACGTAGACGACACCGTCCTTGAAGCCGCGGAACGTGATATCGCCGCCGTCGTCGGCAACGCCCGGCCGCACCCGCGTCTCGATCAGGTCCTTGATCAGCGTCACGGTTTCGGCGTCCGCCTCCTCGAAAAATTCGACGTCGTTATCCGTGGTTGTCTCGCCGCTTCCGTCGCCATCGGTCAACAGCGGCGCGCCCGACATGTAGTGTTCCATGATCACGCCGAGGATGGCCGGCTTGAGGTGTTGCCAGTCGCTGTCGTCCTTGGTGACCGTGATGAAGTTGGAGCCATAGAACACGCCGGTGACGCCATGGATGGCGAACAGCTTCACGGCGAGCGGCGAGCGGCCGGCCGCGCTGGGACCGGTGAATTCCATCGTGCCCTTGCCGAGCACGGTGCGGCCCGGAAGGAACTTCAAGGTGGCGGGATTGGGGGTAACTTCGGTCTGAATGAACATGGGTCTCTCCGTCGTCGCCGGTTCAAGGCCGGCGCGTAGGTTCCCTTAGCAGATAGCCATGGCCAAAGCACGATCAAGAGCGCCGGGCGGGCCATGCGCGCCAAGCGGATCCCGGTTCGCATCAAGAAGACGCGTCAAAACAAGATCATAGAGCCTCGCTTCCGATTCCCTCGGAAGTGAAATATGCGCTAGGACAGGGCGTCGATGGCGTCGTCGTCCAGGCTGCCCGGCACGATCGTCACCGGAATCGGGAAGTTGCCCGCGGTTTTGGCCAGCGTCGTGATGATCGGACCCGGACCCTCGGGGCCGCCGCTGGCCGCCAGCACCAGCATCGAAATATCGAGGTCCTTGTCGATGACGTCGAGAATCTGTTCGAGGGGGGAGCCCTCCCGAATGACGCGTTCCGGCGTAATCGCGGCGATGCCGTTGGCCCGTCCGGAGGCGCGGTCGAGCGCCGCGTTCGCGCCTTCATAGGCTTCGGCGCGCATCACCTCGGCGACGCCGAGCCATTCCTGATTGCGGTCTTCCGGCTCGATCACCCGCAGCATCACGATGCCGCCTCCGACGCGAATGGCGCGCCGGCTGGCATAATAGACGGCGCGGTCCCATTCCGCGCTGTCGTCGACGATGACCAGGTATTTCGGCTTGTGGCCGCTCTCGTAGCTTCGACGGTGTGCGCTCATGCATGTCCCGGTGCTGAACCAGCCATCGCCATGCTGCCACGGCGCGACCCGCCCCGACAAGCAGCTTGCGGGAGAGCGATCAACAGCAGCCGAAAGCGGTGGAAGGCGACATAATGCGGGAAAGCGTGTCGCGGTCTTCCGCCCGCATACCGCTTCCTCGAAATGCCGGGTTCGATCAGGTTGATGATTTCGGATCGATTCGATCCAACCGTCATTCCGGGGCGCAACGAAGGTGCGAACCCGAATCCAGCCACACTGATTTTTTTCTTCGTATTTCTGGATTCCGGATCGCCGCTTGCACGGCGTCCGGAATGACGATGTTGATTTTTCAACAGCCTGCCAGAGCATGATCCCGAAAAGTGGAAAACCGGTTTTCGGATAAGATCATGCTCAATCAAAAGGGTAACGCCAGAGGCTGATTCAGCGCAGTTGAATCAGACTCTGGCGTTTTCGAGCGAGGCGGGTACCGGTTCGCGTGAAGGAAACCCGTCAAAACAAAATCATGGAGCCCCGCTTCTGATTCCATCAGAAGCGGGCTCTAGCGCTTGCGGATGAATCCGACGATATCCTTCACCGCGTTCATGGTTTCCGAGGCGATGGCGCGGGCGCGGTCGGCTCCCTCGATCAGAATCCGGTCGACATAGGCCGGGTCGTCGGTCAGCCGCTTCATTTCGGCGGCGATCGGCGACAGCTTCGCGACCGCCAGATCCACGAGGCTGGATTTGAATCCTGAGAATTGCGCGCCGCCGAATTGCGCGAGCACCTCGGATTTGGGCGTGCCCGACAAGGCCGCATAGATGCCGACGAGATTGTCGGCCTCGGGGCGGCTTTCCAGCGCCTTTTCCTCCGACGGCAGCGGCTCCGGATCGGTCTTGGCCTTGCGGATCTTTTGCGCGATGGTGTCGGCGTCGTCGGTGAGGTTGATGCGCGAATAATCCGACGGATCCGACTTCGACATCTTCTTGGTGCCGTCGCGCAGACTCATCACCCGCGTCGCGGGCCCCGTGATCACGGGCTCCGGCAACGGAAAGAATTTTTCATCAAAGCCGTTGGCGGCGATCGATCCGGAAAAATCGTTGTTGAATTTCTGGGCGATGTCGCGGCTCAGCTCGAGGTGCTGTTTCTGGTCCTCTCCGACCGGAACGTGGGTTGCGCGATAGACCAGGATGTCGGAGGCCATCAGCACCGGATAATCGTAAAGCCCGACCGATGCGTTCTCGCGGTCCTTGCCGGCCTTTTCCTTGAACTGGGTCATGCGGTTGAGCCAGCCGAGCCGCGCCACGCAGTTGAACACCCAGGTCAGCTCGGCATGTCCCGCCACCTGACTCTGGTTGAAGATGATGTGGCGCTTCGGATCGATGCCGGCTGCGATGAAGGCGGCGGTGACCTCGCGGGTGTTGCGGCGCAACTCCTCCGGCCCGCCCCAGACCGCAACGGGCACGGTGATGGCATGGAGGTCGACCACGCAATAGAGGCACTCGTGGTCGGCCTGCAATTTCACGAAATTGACGATGGCGCCGAGATAATTGCCCAGGTGCAGATTGCCGGTCGGCTGCACGCCCGAAAAAACCCGTGTCATCTCTCAGTTCCTGCTTGGCCGTCCCATCATCGAAGCGCCGCGAAACGCGGCCAATGCCGCGATGCGGCGCGTCGTCCCTTGCCACGCAGAGCCTAGGCGCGCAAGTCGCCGGGTCCGGATCGCGTCAACGCGGCCCGCATGTTGGTCCGGTCGATCACCCGAAACAGCAGCAGAAGCAGTGTATAGATCGCGATACCCGAAACGATCACAATCGCGAGCAGAGCGGCCTGAAAGATCGAGTGTGCGCCGGCCATGATTGGCAGCGATCGAACGGCAAGCCACAAAGTCCCGCCCATCAGCAGTGCCGCCAGTACGATGCGCGGCAGACGCCGGCGCGCTTCGGCGTCGATGGAAAATCCGAACGTCGCGGCGACGCTCCGGGCGAGGATTACCGCATTGCTCCATGCGCCGAGCGCCATTGCCGCGGCTATTCCGCCGACTCCGAACATCCACCCGCATATGACGGCGAGCACGATCGCGACCGTGATGCCCTTCAGCGCCGCCAGAAGCGGGGTCATCGTGTCGCCGCGCGCGAAGAATGCGGGAGACAGCGCCTTGATCAGGATGTGAGCGGGAAGGCCGAGAGCGAGACAGCCGAGCGCCAGCGCTGTTGCTTTGGTGTCGGCCGCGGTGAATGCGCCATGCTCGAACAGCACCCGCACGATCGGCTCGCTGAGCACGATCAGGCCGAACGTCGCGGGCAGAGCCAGGCCCGCAGCAAGCTCGAGCCCCCGCGACTCCGCGTTGGCCAGCGCAGCGGTGTCGCTCTTGTTGAATGCGCGGCTCAGTTCCGGCACCAGCACGGTGCCGATGGCGACGCCCACCATCCCCAGCGGCAGTTCGATCAGGCGGTTTGCGAAATAAAGCCACGCCACCGCCGACGGCGACGCCGACGCCACGATCGCGCCGGCGACGATCAGCAGTTGCGGTCCCGAATTCGCGATCATGCCCGGAATGGCCTTGCGGGCGAAATCCCGCATTCCGCCATCGAAGGAGACGCGCAAGGGACTTGCGAGATTGTCGCGGCGGACGGGAGCCGCAAGAGCCGCAAGTTGCAGCAGGCCGGCAGCGCCCACGGTCGCCGCCATCGCCAGCGCCGCGAAATGAGAATCCCGGTGCGACAGCAGCAGAACCGCGGCGACGAGGATCAGGGCGATGTTGAACGTCAAGGGCGCGAAGGCCGGGATCGCGAAGCGATGCCGGGCGTTCATCAGGCCGATCATGACGGCCGCGGGGCCGGCGAAGGCAAGATAAGGCAGCATCAGTCGCGCGTTCGTCACGGCAAGCTGCAGGCTTTCGCTTCCGACGAAGCCCGGCGCCAGCAATCTCATGAGAAGCGGCATCGCCACGGCGGCGATCACGCTGAGCGCGATCAGGGCGGCGCTCACGGTGCCGAGCGCCGCGCCGGCGAAGACTGCTGCCGCGGCCGGGCCGCTGCCGTCGCGCAGGCGCATCCAGGTCGGCACCAGCGCCGCGTTCAAGGCGCCTTCGCCGAGCATCCGCCGGATCACATTGATGAGTTGAAACGCCATCAGAAATGCATCGGCGACAGGTCCCGCGCCGAGCAGCGCCGCGGTCAATGCATCGCGCGCGAAGCCGAGCAGACGCGAGGCCAGCGTGCCCGAGGAGACGGTGAGGACGGAGCGGATCATGGCAATGTCGGCCTAGTGGAATGGATTTGACATTCGCTATCCGGTTTGGAGCGACGCAAGAAGCGAATGTCAAATCCAAAGCTCCACTAGAAACTTATATTTGCTAGTGGTCCTTTGATTCTAAACATTTGCAAAAACACCTGCTGCAACGGGATACAAATGTTAGAATCGGACCACTAGGCCGTGCTTGATGGCATGGAGACGCCGTGATAGGTCGCGGCAAACCCCATTTCGCGGGAGTCTGACCGGATTCCGCGCGCCCCCGCAATTGCCGCAACGGGATATTCTTAATGACTTCAGCGAAATACGACGTGCTCGGGATCGGCAATGCGATTTTCGACGTTCTGGTGCGGACCGATGAGGGATTTCTCGCCGCCCATGGCATGACCAAAGGCGGCATGGCGCTGATCGACGAGCCGCGCGCAGCCTCGATCTATGCCGACATGGGACCCGCGACCGAGATGTCGGGCGGATCGGCCGCCAACACCATCGTCGGTCTCGCTGGGTTCGGCGCGCGCACGGCCTATGTCGGCAAGGTGAAGGACGATCAGATCGGCCGCCTGTATGCGCATGACATTCGCGCCGCGCAGGTGGTCTTCGATACGCCGCCCGCCTGCGATGGTCCGGCGACCGGCTGCTCCTACATTCTGGTGACGCCGGACGGCGAGCGCACCATGAACACCTATCTCGGCGCGGCGCAGGATCTGTCGCCTGCGGACATCGATGCCGAGGCGGTCGCCGCCGCGTCGATCCTCTATCTCGAGGGTTATCTATGGGATCCCAAGGCGGCGAAAGAGGCGTTCCTGAAGGCGTCGCAGATCGCGCACGGGGCGAAACGCCGGGTGGCGCTGACGCTGTCGGATGCGTTCTGCGTCGATCGCTACCGCGACGAATTCCTGCAATTGATGCGGACCGGCGCCGTCGACCTGATCTTCGCCAACGAGAGCGAGCTGCATTCACTCTACCAGACTTCGGACTTCGATGCGGCGCTGACGCAATTGCGCAATGACATTGCGTTCGGCGTCGTCACCCGCAGCGAGAAGGGCTGCGTGGTGGCGACGAAAGACGGCGTTGCCGCGGTGCCGGCGTGTTCGATCGACACGCTGGTCGATACCACAGGCGCCGGAGACCTGTTCGCGGCGGGATTCCTGTTCGGACTGGTGCGCGGCGCGAGCCATGAAAACGCCGGCCGGCTCGGCGCGCTCGCCGCGGCCGAGGTGATCCAGCACATCGGCGCGCGGCCGCAGGTGTCGCTGAAGGAGCTTGCGCAGGCAAACGGCCTGCCGGTGTGAATTACGGCGTTTTCGAGCGAAGCATGTCCTCGGGCTTGACCCGGGGATGGATACCGGTTCGCGTAAAGAAACCCGTCAAAACAAGGATCAGTTCTCCGGCAGCGGAATGAACTCGTGCTCGTTCGGAACGGCAGCGAAACGGCCGGTTTTCCAGTCCTCCTTCGCCTGCTCGATGCGCTCCTTGCTGGAGGAGACGAAATTCCACCAGATGTGACGCGGTCCCTCCAGCGCATCGCCGCCGAGGAACATCATCCGCGCCGGTTTTGTCGCTCGCACCGTGATGCGATCTCCGGGCCGGAACACCAGAAGCTGCGGCGCTTCGTGGCGGTCGCCGGCGATCTCGATCTCGCCCTCGACGATATAGATCGCGCGCTCCTCGTGGTCTGCATCCAGCGGTGCGCTCATGCCGGCGTCCAGGCTGACCTCGACGTAGAACCACGGGGACACCATCTCGACCGGCGAGGTTGCGCCGAACGAACGGCCGGCGATGACGCGTGCGCGCAATCCCTTGTCCTCTACCGTCGGCAGGCTGCCGGCGCCGTAGTGCTGGAATGACGGCGCGATCTCCTCCTTGCCCGCCGGCAGTGCGATCCAGCTTTGCAGGCCGAGCATCATCTGGCCGCTGGCGCGCTGCGCGTCGGGGGTGCGTTCGGAATGCGCGATGCCGTGTCCCGCGGTCATCAGGTTCATGGCGCCGGGCTGGATCTCCTGGATGTTTCCTTCGCTGTCGCGATGCATGATGCTGCCGTCGAACAGATAAGTGACGGTAGCGAGCCCGATATGCGGATGCGGCCGCACGTCCATGCCCTTGCCGGAGACGAACTGCACCGGTCCGAAATGATCGAAGAAGATGAAGGGGCCGACCATCTGCCGCCGGCCGTGCGGCAACGCGCGGCGCACGGCAAATCCGTCGCCGAGGTCGCGGGTGCGCGGTACGATGACAAGCTCGAGCGCGTCGCAGGATCGGGCGTCGCCGAGCGCGGGATCGTTAGAGGGAAGCCAGCTCATGTTGCCTCCGACTGGTATGATGATTGTGCCTTATTATCGTGCGCGGCCTTCACACTGACAACTGCGTTCGCCTGACGTCACGCGGTTCCGGCTTGCCGGACCCCTCATAAAGTCGGAGCGCCTTCGGTCGACGGCTTTGATAAACCTGCATTAAGGAGATCGAGCATGGCAAAAGGCTATTGGATCGTGCGCGTTTCGGTCCACGACCGGGATCGTTATCCAGACTATCTCGCTGCGGCCGAGCCCGCGTTCGAAAAGTTCGGGGCCAACTTCATCGTGAGCGGCGGTCCGTTCGATTCGATGGAAGGCACATCGCGCGACCGCAACGTGGTGGTCGAGTTCAAGGACCTCGCCACCGCGAAGGCGTGCTATCAAAGCCCCGAATATCAGGCTGCGAAGGCGATCCGTCAGAGATGTTCGGAAGCCGATTTCATCATCATCGAAGGCTGATCCCGCGGCGTCGCGCGGGAACACCCGCTGGGTCTGGTTCAACTATGTCGGATCAAGCTCTGGGTCTTTTCGACCGAGCATGTTTTATCCGAAACCGGTCGCCGCTTTGCGCCGGCGCGGCCCGGGTTCGGATGAGCTGCGCCGCGCATTCCGCTGGCTGTCGGGGTAGGCGCCCGCCCGGCCGTCGCCGAAAACGACTCGGCCCTCGGGACTTAGGCCCTTGAGACTTAAGGCTGTCAGGACGCGGGCTCTCGATCAGTCGAAGAAGCCGAACGGGTTCCAGGCGCTGTTGCGGGCGTAGCGCGGCGGCAATCGCTCCACCTCCGTCGCGACCCTTGCTCTGCTGCGGGCGTGGGCAACGTGCTTGCGCGGCGGTGCCGTCTTCTCTGCCACTTTCGGGGATTCGATGGCCGTTCCCTTGGGCATTTCCGCCCGCGCTTCATAGACGTGATCCGCCGGCAGATAGCGAAGCTGGCGTTCCCATTGCAATCGAGCGGGGGTGGGCGCGAGCGTAGCGATGTCCGGATAGACGATGGGTTGGGGATTCGTCTTCGACCGCTCGAAGCGTTCCTCGGAGCGGCGCCAGTCGTCAATCGAGCTGAGAACCGCCGACGCCGATCCCGAATCCGTCGAGGATCCATCCTGAGCGGTCAAGTCCTTGGAGGATGAGCCCTTTGTGTCGGAGGCTCCGGACTGCAAAGCTGTCGCCTGCAGGCCCGGGGAGGCGGCGTTCGCGGTCGCGACGGTAGCCCGATCCACGTTGGTAGGAGCGTCGCCGGGCCAGATCCAGCCGGCAGCTAGAAGCAAGCCGAGGAGACAACAGCCCATGACCAGAAAATAACGAAAAACCGGCATCACAACACCAACGCTTACGCAAACAAACAAAACACGGATTGCAGAAGTAAGTTCCCCGAACAGGGCTCAGGTTCAAGGCAATATCAGGAATATGGTTCACGCGCCCGAATTTGAAATGTTCTGCCGCCGGTTACCACGAACATGTGACCGGGGGGCCATTTAACGAACCCGGTCCGCCGCTGCAAGCGATCCTGTTGCGGAATGATGCGCGACCGGCTTTAAGTCGGAACGGCTGGCTAACCCAACCCTGCGGTGCATGACCTCATTCCTGAAACGCACGGCAACGCGGCTGTGGTCGCGAAAGGTGGAAATGGGCCTCGGCGTCCGGGTCACGGCCGCCGCCTTCGCCGCGCTGGCGCTCGCGATTACGCTGCACCTTCGGCTGCCGCTGTGGGCCGTGCTGACGGCCATCATCGTGACCCAGATGAGCGTCGGCCGGTCACTGAAAGCGACCCGTGACTACCTCATTGGCACCATCGGCGGCGCGATCTACGGCGGTGCGGTCGCGATCCTGATCCCGCATTCCGGCGAAACCGCCCTGCTGGCGGTGCTGGTGCTGGCGGTTGCGCCGCTGGCCTTTCTGGCCGCGATCAATCCGAGCCTGAACGTGGCGACCGTGACCGCGATCATCGTGCTGCTGCTGCCGACGATGGGGCAGATGTCGCCGCTCGAATCCGCCATCGACCGCATATTGGAGGTGACCGTGGGAGCCGTCACCGGGCTTTTGGTATCGTTTCTGGTGCTGCCGTCGCGCGCCTATGGCCAGATTCGCGTCAATGCTGCGCGCGTGTTGAACCTCCTTGCCGACGCCCTGCAGGAATTGCTCGCGGGCCTCACCCGCGGCCGCGACAACGACACGCTCCACGCGCTCCAGGACGGAATAGGGCATGCCATCAGCGACCTGAACGCGATCGGCGCCGAGGCCGAACGCGAACGCTCGGCCCGGCTGTCGCATGGGCCGGATACGGGTCCGCTGTTGCGAACCGTGTTGCGGCTGCGGCACGATGTCGTGATGATCGGGCGCGCCACGGTGACCCCGCTGCCGGTCAATCTTCAGTCGCGGCTGGCGCAGCCCCTCGCGAGGCTCAGCGAGGCCATGACCAGTTATCTGAAGGCCTCCGCCGAGGCGCTGCGGCTTGACGCCGGAGCGCCCGCGTTTCTGCCGGTGCAGACGGCGCTGGAGGCCTATGCCGCGGAAGTCGCCGCGATGCGCCGCGAGGGGCTGACGCGCGGACTGCCGGGCGACATGACCGAGCGTTTTTTCGCGCTGGGCTTCTCGCTGGAGCAGATGCGGCAAAATCTCGGGGATCTCGAACGCCGTGTTTCCGAATGGACCGACCGGTCGGCATCGTCGAGCAAAAAGGCAGAGGGCGCCGCAGGGACAGGATAGCACGGCGCGGTCGCCGGCAGCGTGGGCTCACACGTCCACGTTGGCGCTGAGCGAGTTGTCCTGGATGAATTCGCGGCGCGGTTCCACCACATCGCCCATCAGCTTGGTGAAGATGTCGTCGGCCTCGTCGACCTCCTTGATCTTCACCTGCAGCAGCGACCGCTCGTTGGTGTCGAGCGTGGTCTCCCAGAGCTGGTCCGGGTTCATCTCGCCGAGACCTTTGTAGCGTTGCAGCGCCACGCCCTTGCGCCCCGAGTCGGTGACCGCCTCGAACAGGCCGACCGGACCGTGAATCGCGGTCTCTATGTCCTTGCGGCGCAGAAGGCCGGGCCGTGGATAGGCTTCCTGCAGCGTCGCGGCGTATTCGTCGAGCTTGCGGGCATCGGCGGAGCCGAGCAGCGCATCGTCGATCACGGCGACGTCCCTGACGCCGCGCACGGTGCGCTCGAAGAAAAAGCCTTCGCCCTCGGCGAAGCGACCGCTCCAGCCGCGCTCGACCTCGTCGGCCAGCGCGTCCAGCCGCTTGGCGATATAGTCGGCGGCGGCGGTTGCGGTGGCGGGATCGCCGGTCACCTTCGGATTGAGCACGCCGGCGATCGCGGCCTGCTCGATGACCTTGCGGTTGTAGCGGCTGTGCAGATTGTGCAGCACGTTGCGGATGACGCGGGCGTCTTCGGCGAGCGCCCGCAGATCGCGGCCGCTGCGATCCTCGCCGCTGGCCAGCTTGAACACGCAGTCGTCAAGCCCGGTCTCGATCAGATAATCTTCCAGCGCGCGCTCGTCCTTCAGATACTGCTCGGACTTGCCGCGGGTCACCTTGTAGAGCGGCGGCTGCGCGATATAGAGATGCCCGGCTTCGATCAGCGCCGGCATCTGGCGGAAGAAGAACGTCAGCAGCAGCGTGCGGATATGCGCGCCGTCGACGTCGGCGTCGGTCATCACGATGATCTTGTGATAGCGCAGCTTGCCGAGATCGAAATCCTCGCGGCCGATGCCGGTGCCGAGCGCGGTGATCAGCGTGCCGATCTGTTCCGACGACAACATCTTGTCGAAGCGCGCACGCTCGACGTTCAGGATCTTGCCACGGAGCGGCAGCACGGCCTGGAATTCGCGGTTGCGGCCCTGCTTGGCGCTGCCGCCGGCCGAATCGCCCTCCACGATGAACAGTTCGGACTTCGCCGGGTCGCGTTCCTGGCAGTCGGCGAGCTTGCCGGGGAGCGACGCGATGTCGAGCGCGCCCTTGCGCCGCGTCAGTTCGCGCGCTTTTCGCGCGGCCTCGCGGGCGGCTGCGGCTTCCACCACCTTGTTGACGATGAGTTTCGCTTCGGTCGGGTGTTCCTCGAACCAGGCGGCGAGCGCCTCGTTGATGACGTTCTCGACCACCGGGCGCACTTCCGAGGACACCAGCTTGTCCTTGGTCTGCGATGAGAATTTCGGGTCGGGCACCTTCACGGACAGCACGGCGGTCAGGCCTTCGCGGCAGTCGTCGCCGGTCAGCGCGATCTTTTCCTTCCGGGCGATGGCGTCGGCATAGCCGTTGACCTGCCGCGTCAGCGCGCCGCGGAAACCGGCGAGGTGCGTGCCGCCGTCGCGCTGCGGGATGTTGTTGGTGAAGCAGAGCACGTTCTCATGGTAGCTGTCGTTCCACCACAGCGCGGCCTCGACATTGATGCCGTTCATGTCGGCGCGGATCATGATCGGATCCGGCACCATCGCCTTCTTGTTGCGGTCAAGATATTTGACGAACTCGATGACGCCGCCGTCATACATCATCTGTTCGCGCTTCTCGACGGCGTGACGCATGTCCGAGAGCAGGATGTTGACGCCGGAGTTCAGGAACGCGAGTTCGCGCAGGCGGTGCTCCAGCGTGGCGAAATCGTATTCCACGCTGGTGAAAGTCTCGGTCGAGGCGAGAAAGGTGACTTCGGTGCCGCGCTTGCCGTCGGCGTCGCCGACGACTTTCAACGGCGCCACGGCGTCGCCGTGGGCGAACTCGATGAAGTGCTCCTTGCCGTCGCGCCAGACCCGCAATTTCAGGCTGCTCGATAGCGCGTTCACGACGGAGACGCCGACGCCGTGCAGTCCGCCGGAAACCTTGTAGGAATTCTGGTCGAACTTTCCGCCGGCATGGAGCTGGGTCATGATGACCTCGGCTGCGGAAATGCCTTCGCCTTTATGGATGCCGACAGGAATGCCGCGGCCGTCGTCGCGCACCGTCACCGAATTGTCGGCGTTGAGGATCACCTCCACCATGGTGGCATGTCCCGCCAGCGCCTCGTCGATGGCGTTGTCGACGACTTCGTAGACCATGTGATGCAGGCCCGATCCGTCGTCGGTATCGCCGATGTACATGCCGGGCCGCTTGCGCACGGCATCGAGGCCCTTGAGAACCCGGATCGATTCCGCACCGTATTCGACGGGCGCGACAGGTTCGGTGGCGGCAAGCTGCTGCCGGGCAGGTTCGCTCATGGAAGGCCTTCAGAAGATGTCCCGATCGGCGCGAATGATCGCGGCTGGATGCTCTATTTCTGACATGAAAACGGCACCGCGCCTAGCGCAAAGTGACCACTTCCAAGCTATTGAATATGTGTGATTTTTAGACGGTTTTTCAAGGGCGGGAACAGCCGATTCGCGATGCCTTCGAAACGACGATTCGCGACCCTGAAAACAGGCGCTCGGGGACGAAATATCGTCGTCGTCCGGTCCCCGGCAGCGTGCCGGTCGATGTGCGCATATCGGCTCGCAACCACATCAGGTGCGGGTCCGATAGACCGAGCGGATGGTCGATTCCAGTATTTCAGAGCGGGATGCGGCGGAAAAACCGCTGCGCAGTTTTCCTCGTCCCGCTCCGGGAGCGAGTCACCCGGCTGGTTAGCTCCCTCGGCGAGAGGTGTGCATGATTCAGTAAGCCTGCAGCGCCAGCACATCGCCATCGGGGCCGAGCATCAGACCCCAGGCGTCGTCGGCCCCAAGCTCGATCTGGCCCGACTTGCCGGTGCGTCCGGCCACCTTCGTCACGTATTTGTATTTGCCCGGCGGCAGATCGAGCGCGGGATGCTGCGATGATTGCGGGCCGCCTGCGCCTGCCACAAGCTTGATGGTCCGCTTGTTGATGGTGATGGTGGCGTCCGTCGGTCCCATGTTGCCCAGCATCAGTCGGGACTGACCCGGCTTCGGCAGCACGTCGCCCTTGGCGGCCGCGGCCGGAATCTTCTGCGCGAGGTTGACCGTGGTTTCGTTCTTCTGACGCCCGAGTTTCAGCACGGCCGGGCCGTCAGGGGAGGCGAATGCCAGTTCGGCGCGATCCGGTTTGGTGATTGCGTGATCCGTCGCCTCCTTCCATCCGCGCTTCTCCAGTTCGGCGCGATAGAAGGCAAGCACGGAAGCCAGATCGGCCGGGATGCTGGCCTCAAGCTCGCGGCGAAACGGAGCGTCGCTGCCGGGCAACGTACCCGTCGTGATGGAACTCAAGGTGTGATCTTTCGGAACCGGCAGCGCGGAATCCGGCTCCGCTTCGAGCGGCTTTGCAGCCGCGGGCGCAGCCGCCTGATCGTCGCTGGCGGCGTTCGTCCCGGCATCCGCCATCTCAAGGCCTGAACCGTTGGCGCTGACATTGGTTTTTGCACCCATCTGCATGACGGTGATCGAAATGCTTTTGCCGCCCTTTGAGAACTGCAACGCGGCCATGTTGGGGTTGTTGATCACCGTCGGCTGCGTCTTCCAGCCGAGCGGCTTCAGCGCGCCGCGATAAAAGCCAGCGAGCGCCTTCACGCTCGACGCCGATTCAAACTCGAGCTTGCCGTCCGAGCCGTCGAATTCGACATTCTCGGCGCCTTCCGGCACCGGGATCGGCGTGGTTTTGCCGGCCTGCGCATGCAAGGGAGCGTCCGACAGCGTCGTGGATTGTTGCGCACGACGAGCATTGTCGGCCGCGATCAGCTCCGTCGCCATCGACATCGCGTCCTTCATGAAATCATCGTCGGCCTGCTTTTTCGCCCGGGCCCGGGCCGCGAGCGCCGACGGGGTGACCTGCATGACGAAGCTGACGAGGGTCAGATCGTATTTGCGTCCGAGCTTGAGCGCGCCGGTTTCTTCGGGAGCCGTAAAATTCAGCGACGCCTCGTCCGGCGTGACGACAGCCCCCTTGGTCTCTTCCTTCCAGCCGCGCGCGGCCAGCTCACGGCGGTAGAAGGCGAGCACGGCAGGCATTTCGGCGACCACCGTCGCATGCGCTTCGCGGTGTTCGGAGGCGGCGTTGCCGGTGGTCCCGGCGGTCACGATGCGATCGGGGCGCGGCAGGCCGTCCATGTCGGGACCCGCGCGGAGATCCTGCGGCAGGGCGAAGGGGGCGACCCTGATATCGACGGCGGTCTTGTCGTCACCGAGCCGTCGCAGCGACACCATGATCGGCGATTGCCTGTCGCGATCGTCGCGCCTGAAATAGGCCCGCGCGCCATTGTCGATCTTGTCGTCGATTGCGGCATTGGGCCAGCGCGTCCTGGCGTCGTCGGCGGATAAGGGCGTCCACCCGGCTGCTGCAAGTTCGCGATTGAAGAAATCGAGGTTCGCGTCGATGCTGCCGGGAGCCGTGCAGCCGAAATAGGGCCGGCGTTCGTCGTAGATGATATCTGTAGCGCCGAGTGGGAACGGAACGTCGGCGTAGATTCGGTTGGCGGCGTAATAGACCGCCGACCGGTCGGGGCGGCCAAGTGCCTGCGTGAACGATACCGACAGACCGTACCCGCCTTTCTTGAACAGCAGGCCGCTCGTCGTTTCCTCGAGCGGCCGCACGTATCGCATCCAGCCATTGTCGGTCATCAGGGTCTGCACCGATCGGACCGCCGAGGGCACCACGCCCTGCACGGTGTAGATCACGCGGTCGGGTTGCGAATCCGTGGTTTCCTGCGCGCCCGGAAGCCGCGGCAACTGGTTGACGTCCACCAGGCCGCTTTCCGCCCTCGCGGGAGAAGCGCCCGCAATCAGCGCCAATGAAAGTGCGGTCAGGACGTATCGGCGTGCTGACGCACGGTACCGGCGGCTCGGGGCGGGCATGATCGGTTTCTCCGGGAAACGACGAGGGGCGGCGCAGGGGCGCCGGTCGGGACGCAGTACAAGGCCTAGTCGTGCCGAGTGGAACCTTGGTTCAAAGCCACAGCGGCATTTCCCCGTCCTGCGGGATGCTATGGCGGCCGGCGCACGATTCGTCCTGAAGTGACCTGGAAAATCTCGCTTCCCGCGCCGACATTGGCGAACGCGGCCGGGTCGGCTCCGCTCATCCAGACCTGGGCCCCGAGCCTGGCGAGCGCGCTAAACAGCGCGCCGCGGCGGTCGGGATCGAGATGCGCCACCACCTCATCGAGCAGCAGCAGCGGTATGATCCCCGTCATCTCGGCCACGAGACCCGCATGAGCCAGCACGAGCCCGATCAGAAGCGCCTTCTGCTCGCCGGTGGAGGCGTCCTTCGCCGGCATGTTCTTGGGCGCGTAGATCACTTCGAGATCGGTGAGGTGCGGGCCATCGAGCGTGCGGCCCGCCGCCGCATCGCGGGCGCGATTGTCGCGCAGGATCGCACGGTACCGGTCCTCCACCGCTGTCGCGGGCTCGGTGAGCAGGGCGTTTTCCATCCAGCCGTCGAGCCCGATCCTGGCCGAAGGAAATGCGGAGTCCGCGCTGCGCGCCTCCAGCGCGGCCGCAAGGCGCGTCACGGTTTGCGCGCGCATCGCCGCGACCGCGACGGCAAGCTCGGCAGTTTCGCGTTCGATGGCGGCGCACCAGTGGTCGTCGAAGTTGCGCATCTCCAGCAGGCGGTTGCGCGAGCGGAGGCTGCGCTCCAGCGCCGCGACGCGGCCGGAGTGATCGCTGTCCACCGCCAGCACCAGGCGATCGAGGAAGCGCCGCCGTTCCGAGGTCGGCCCCGTGAACAGGCCATCCATCGAGGGCGTCAGCCATACCATGCGTAGATGATCGCCGAACGCCGCCGCCGACGCGACGGGCTCGCGATCGACCCGGCAGCGCCGCCCGCCTGACGTCGCATCGGCGCTCGGCATGTCGATGCCGGTGCCGAGCGTCGCGAGACCGAGCGCGCCTTCCACCTCGGCCGAAACCGCCCAGGAGCCGTCGCCCCGGATATCGGCGACGTCTTCGCGCGTGGCGTGCCGCAAGCCGCGTCCCGGCGACAGCAGCGAGATGGCCTCGAGACAATTGGTCTTGCCTGCGCCGTTCGGGCCGACCAGCACGATCACGTCGCTGCGCGTCTCGAACGCTGCCGCGCTGTAGTTGCGGAAGCGGGTGAGGCTGAGGCGGCGTATGCGGGAGGCGATCATGCGACGTGTCATACGCGCGCTTGACCCGCGTATCCATCATCCGCGAAGCGGATATTGCGGATGGTCTGATTTTCGGGCGATGGATTGCCGGGTCATAGGCGAGCGACGCGACGCCGTTCTCCGAACGGCTATGCCCGCCAATGACGACTTCTGAACGGGTTGCGCGCCGGCCCGATCCTATACCCGCATCGGCATCAGCACGTAGAGCGCGCCCTTTGAATCCTTGTCCTGCACCAACGTCGGCGAGCCCGGATCGGCGAGCTTCAGCACCGCGGCCTCGCCCTCGATCTGCGCGGCGATGTCCAGCAGATAGCGCGAATTGAAGCCGATATCGAGCGGCTCAGAAGCGTATTCGACCTCGAGTTCTTCGGTTGCGCTTCCGGAATCCGGATTGGTCACGGACAGGACGAGTTTGCCCGCCGATAGCGCCAGCTTCACCGCGCGGCCGCGCTCGCTGGAAATCGTGGAGACGCGATCGACCGCGGCCTCGAAGTCCTTTTTGTCGACGATCAATTCCTTGTCGTTGTTCTGCGGGATCACCCGGCCATAGTCGGGGAAGGTGCCGTCGATCAGCTTCGAGGTCAGTACCACGTTGCCGAGCGTAAAGCGGATCTTGCCTTGCGACAGTTCGATGCCGATCTCGGCCTCGCTGTCCTCGATCAGCCGCTGCACCTCGCCGACGGTCTTGCGCGGGATGATGATGCCGGGCATTCCGGCCGCGCCTTTGGGCAATGCGAGATCGACCTGGGCCAGGCGGTGGCCGTCGGTCGCAACGCCCCGAAGCGTCGCGTCCTTGGCGCTGCCCGCGCTGTGGAGATAGATGCCGTTGAGATAATAGCGGGTCTCTTCGGTGGAGATCGCGAACTGGGTGCGATCGATCAGCCGCTTGATGTCGGCGGCCGCGAGCGTGAAGGAATGCGTCATCTCGCCGGCCGCGAGATCGGGAAAATCGTTTTCGGGCAGGGTCTGCAGCGTGAAGCGCGAACGCCCGGCACGGATCGCCAGCACCGACCGGTCGCCGTCGCCTTCCAGTACGATCTGCGCGCCGTCGGGCAGTTTGCGGACGATGTCGTAGAACATATGCGCCGGAACGGTTGTCGAGCCGCCGGTTCCGGTTTCCGCGGGGAAAGTTTCGGTCACTTCGAGGTCGAGGTCGGTGGCCTTCAGCGACAGCCTGGCGTTTTCGGCGCGGACCAGCACGTTGCCCAAAATCGGGATCGTGTTCCGCCGCTCCACCACCCGATGCACATGGCCCAGCGATTTCAGCAGTTGCGCGCGTTCGACGGTGACCTTCATTGCAAATCCGTCCGATCAGTTCGCGTCTTGAAAATGCCGCGGAACGCAGCACGTACACCCCGAGTTCAAGGCCGATTTGCTTAAATCTGGCGGGCCCGCAAGGTGACGCGGAAGCGCGCCCGGCGCAAGCCTTGGCTTGCCCGGGTTTTGGCTTTTTCCCATATTTTGGCGGAAATTCTGCCGCCGTGCTTATTCCTGAAGCTGGCGTTTCAGCAGTTCGACCTCGTCGGACAGGGTCGCGTCCTTGGACACCAGCGCCTCGATCTTGCGCACGGCATGCAGCACGGTGGTGTGGTCGCGGCCCCCGAAACGGCGGCCGATCTCTGGCAGCGAACGCAAGGTCAGCGTCTTCGCCAGATACATCGCCACCTGCCGCGGCCGCACCACATTGGCGGTCCGGCGCGAGGACAGAAGGTCGGAGCGGCTGACATTGTACTGGCGGGCGACCACGCGCTGGATGTCCTCGATCTTGATCCGCCTCGGCTCCTGCGGACGGATCAGGTCGCGGACCTCGCGCTCCGCCATCTCCAGCGTCACCGGCTGGGCGTTGAGCTTGCTGTGCGCCAGCAGGCGGTTGATCGCGCCTTCGAGGTCGCGGCCGTTATGCGTGATCGCCTTGGCGAGATAATCGAGCACCGGCTCCGGCACGTCGAAACTCGCATGATGAATCCGTGCGGCGTCGACGCGCGATTTGAGAATGCCGAACCGGAGTTCTTCACCAAGCGAGCCCATTTCGACCACGAGGCCGCCGGCGAGCCGCGAGCGTACGCGATCGTCGAGGCTTTCCAGGTCGGACGGCGGCCGGTCGGCTGCGATCACCACCTGGCGGCCGGCATCGATCAGTGCGTTCAGGGTGTGGCAGAACTCGGCCTGGGTCGACTTGCCTTGCAGGAATTGCAAATCGTCGATGACCAGAACGTCGATGCCGCGAAGCGCTTCCTTGAAGGCGAGCGCCGTTTGGGTCTTCAGCGCGGCGACGAAGCCGTACATGAACTTCTCGGCGGTCAGATAGAGCACCTTGCGCTCGGTGCCGGCATTGCCGGCCCATGTGACGGCTTGCAGCAAATGCGTTTTGCCGAGGCCGACTCCGGCGTGAATGTAGAGCGGGTTGAACATGACGCTGTCGCCACGTCGTCCCTCTGCCACCTGACGCGCCGCCGCGTGGGCGAGCGTGTTCGAGCGGCCGGTGACGAAACTCGCGAATGTGAGTCGCGGGTCGAGCGGCGAACCGCCGAGCGCGTCATGGTTCGCCGAGGCCGGCGCGGTCGCGACCGTCTTCAATTCGACGCTGGCGCGACCGTCGCTCTGCTCGGCATGGCGCGGATCGTTGGCCGGCATCTCTTTGACAGGCGCAGCACAGCGCATGGCCGAGCGCACCGTCAGGTCGATCCGGTGAACGTCCGGCAGCTCGGCCTGCCAGCAGGCCAGCACCCGCTCGGCATAATGCGCCTGAATCCAGCTCTTCAGAAAACGGGTCGGAACCGACAGACGGACACTCTCCGCATGGACGCTCTCGAGGTCCATCCGGGCGAACCAGCTCGAATAGATGTCCTCTCCGACCGTCGTGCGCAATCGGCCCTTCACCCGCGACCAGCGCTCCTGTTCTATGTCTGACATTTTTTGTGACTTTTCTGATTTGAATAAGGTTGCGATGCGACCGCGCTCCGGGAAGGCGTCGCGCGGCTCGTCGTGATCCTCCGGCGTGCCTCGTTTCAGCCATGACCGATCGTTCGGCCAAGCACCGCAAGCGGGTTCAGATGGCTGGAAAACGAGACGAACGCGAGGTCAGCAGCGACTGGACGGGCTGCCCGGAGGCTGTGTGGGAGAGCACAGCGAAGCGGTCGCACTTGAGAAAATGTCAGTGAAACAATTCAATGAATGAAATCCGGTGGTGTTGTTTTTGTTTGACATAAACCCCCTCCTCGCTGCGATGGATCGCGCCGAGATGTCCTCTCACATCTATTTCAAAACCAGTCTGCGAGACCCGACATCAATGTCGGGACCGCTACGCGCACTCTAACTCACCAGTTCAACCCGTCCGCTTCCTGCGGATATTCGGCTTGGCCTGAGCGTATCTCTCTCGTTCGGCAACGCTGGACGTAAACGTCGCAATCGAGAAATTTCGACACAGAACATCCGTTCTCATGTTGCTATGAGTTGCCATTCGCTGGTCACATGGAAAGCTTCGCTAACGTTCATATCGCCGCCGATATGCACGCCCACCCAAGGTTCTCTAATCCGCACTAAGTGAAGAGCCGTAAGCGCCGCGAGCCACCAAAGAAATACACGACACCCCAATTCTCGCAACGGCTTTCACGTCGCGGCTGCGTCGCACAAATCGAATGCGTGTCGGTGAGGCGGGCGATGCTCGATGTGCCCAGCGGCAACGTTTTGAATCTTCGCGCGGATTCGATGCCTCCGCGCAGTGTTACAAATTCGCATCGCGGTCCAAAATATTTTAAGAAACCGTAAAACGGGCGGACACGCCTGCTCGTTTTGGAAGTGCTTCATCACGCTATGTGGATAAGTGATTAGTGAAGCGCATTTTTTTCTGGCCGTTTTTGCGGGTAACCCGTGCCGGCCGCGTGCCGCAACCGACCGCGCCTGCGGTTATATCTGCCTGGAAGCATCGAACAGGGCAGCGAGCTATCGGCGCGAAGCCGAGATCAGACGCGAGTGTCAGCCGGCGAGGCAAATCGAAATAGCGGGATTGGCGTTGTCTTTTGTTTCAAGCGGGATGAAACTTGATCGGCATCGAACTGTCATGCAGGCTTCGTGCCGGATATTCCGCATCCCGGACCATGATGCCGATCACAAGCGTGTCATTGGCGTCGACGTTCCTTCGAAAGGCGAAGCCGGCGTGACGCGCTGAACCGCTTCCTCGTCAGCGGACTTGATCGAAGATGCTCTACGACTATCTCGCAAAAAAAGGCCCGGCGATTGCCGGGCCTTTTTTGAATTAGTTTCGGGTTGAGGAACTGGGCCGGACTATTTTGCGAGCTTGGCGATTCGATGCGTGAGACGCGAGACCTTGCGGCTCGCACTGTTCTTGTGAACGATGTTTCTCTGGCCTGCCCGCATCAACTCCGGCTCGGCGCGCTTCATCGCCTGGATCGCGGCATCGCGATCGCCTTTGGCAATCGCTTCCTCAACGATCCGGATCGAACCGCGCATCAGAGTCCGTCGCGACTTGTTGACGGCGGTGCGTCGGGTAATCTTGCGCGTCGCTTTCTTGGCGGAGGTCGTATTGGCCATGGTCTCGACGTATCCTTCGGCAGTGTCTCGCCGCGAGAGCCGGCCGGTTGCGCCGGCCATGTGATTGCGCGGGTGAGTCTGAATGTGTTTCCGGTTGTTCCTGAAAATGCCACCCTCGAAGCGAACTGATTCGCGAGGTGCTCTTCTAAAGAACAGCGGCGGCGGGATTATCCCGCCGCCATTGGCCGTCTTATAGAGGCCATGGTTTCGAGCGTCAACGCCTTCCTCCTGGAGCGGGGCGGCAAGGGGGCCTTTTTGAGCGTTTGAGGGCTGCCGAGGTTGGATTTCCCAATGTTCGACGGCCGAGGGGCCGGTTGGCGATCCGGCAGCAGATGGAAGAGGTAATGGCATGATCCGTGGGTTTTTTCGCCTGATTGGGCTGCTGCTGCTCGCGGGCGGTTTCGTTTTCGTGGTTTATGATGGCGCGCGGTCGATCGCGGACCAGACGCTGCGGTTGACCACGCTCGGAGAATTCTGGAACGACATTCATCAGGCCAGTCAGCAGGCGGCTCGCACTCAGATCGAGGCGTCGGCGCCCTGGCTATGGGATCTCATCAAGTTGGTTCTGAACCAGCCGGCTTTTGCGGTGCTGGCGATTGCGGGCATTCTCCTGCTCTTGGTGTTTCGGCCGCGGCGACCGCTGATCGGCTACTCCCGGGATTGAATGGACCAGGGGGCCATCGATGCCGTCTGCGCACGGCTGACGGTATGCAACCGCCGTACATGGGGCTTCCGCGAGAACCGATGGGTCGGAAGGATGCCCGTGACTGAGCTCGCGAAAAAGGGAAGAAGTAGAAGCCGTTGAGTTGCGCAATAAGGACTATGTCATTTAGGACGACGTGCTGCGAGGTTCCGTTTTTCGCCGCTTGCGGCCGACCTTTGCGCTTCAGGAAGGCGCCAACGTCTTCGCCGCTGCCGGTTCCTGAGCCCGATTGGGTCGATCCGCCCCAGGTCAGATGCGCCACCAGCTGATCCCGAGAGGTTTTCTGGTCCCGAGCCTCCGGCGACGCAGCCGCGCCGCTTGCAAAGCAGACTGGGAGCCGTTAGCTATGGCCCGCCTTCGAGACGCCTGTCTCCGAACGCAGTTGCTGTTCGCCTACCGGCGATTTCCGCGACAGACGCGCCCGTAGCTCAGCTGGATAGAGCACCAGACTACGAATCTGGGGGTCAGGAGTTCGAATCTCTTCGGGCGCGCCATTTTTCCACCACTCCTAAACAAAACTGGGCGCTCGGTCTGCAATCGACGTTGTGGCGCGAGCTGTCGTATCCCGTCTCATTTGCGTTCCGCTAATGCTTGAGATCACTCCGGGACGACTCCGATGCTTCGGCTTAAAGCCCGAACCGGCAGACCAGCCACAAGATCATGGCGTTGAGCGCGAGGCAGGCTGTCACGATCCCAAGATTCCCAATTATCGACTCCCCGCCCGCCTCCGACGCCAACGAAAGCCACGGCTGAGCAAGCAGGACAGCAAAGATCCCTGCTAACGGCGATGGCTCAGCGCCAAACAGCCGCAGGGCGCTGATCGGAATGAGAAGCAACGCGGCTGCGGCCAAGCCAACATAGATAAAGAAGACCGTCCGGCAAAGCTTACTCATCATGGCGCCCGTTCGACCGCTCTCGACTGTGGTTAGCGCGGAAACGACCGCGCGATCAGCGCAACGTCTCAGCAGCCCGACAGGAAGGCCCGCCGCGTCGCTTGACAGCACGCAGTGTTCTGTATGCAGTCTTTCAATTTATCTGCGGAAGTCGCCAGTTGGAAATAGGGAAGGAAACGTCATGCGATATACTACCGTAGCGACGCTATCTTCGCTGCTTGCCCTTACGCTTATTGACACATCGTTCGCGTCGACAGCGTCTCAAAGGGAGTATAAGCGCGGCTACGCGGACTGCTCGGCGGGCCGTTACGATCAGGAGCAATACGGCGCATCATACAAGAAGGGGTGCCGGGCGGCGGAAGCCAAGAGCGGCTCGGTTGCATCCTCGACAGCCGGTGCCACCGCCGCTGCGTCCTCCTCAGACGCGATGCTCGACAAATGCCGTGCTCGCGCCGCGGCTGCCTTCAAGGCGAGTCCCGATGTGGTCAATGTGAAGTACGAGGGCCAGCGGACGGACGGCACGCATGCCGTCAACGGCTCGGTCGAGGGAAGTGCGCCGGCGACCTTCCAATGTTCGTTCAATCGCAGCGGATCGAGAATCGTCAAGTTCACCCGCGCCGTCGCGGCCGGCGGCACCGCGCATGAGGCGGCCGGAGCCAGCGATGTCTCCAGCGAGGACAAGCAAGCTTGCCTGCGCGCCGTGAAGAAACAGACCAACAATCCTACGGTCGTCGTCCTGGGCAGCGAAATCTCGCAGGCGAACAATTCCGTGACGCTCGGCGTCGGCCCCCAGCGTGCGCCCTGGCGCTGCCTGGTCAAGGGCGGCTCGGTTTCGGACGTGACGTCCCTGACCGAAGAGGGCAAGCTCTGACTTAAGGCGATCTGCGCGCTTGGGCGCCGCGGAAGCGAGAGAGAGGCGGCCATGCGGGTCATTTTACTTTTGATCGCGGCGCTCACCGCTTTCACGCCCACGCGCGCGTTGGCCGATCGCGAGCATCGAACGGAGCGCGTCACGTTCCATCACGGACACGCCGTAATCAAGGGGCGCATCAAGGGCTATGAGTTCGTCGACTATGTCTTTCCCGCGGGCGCGGGCGAATCCATCGAGGTGACGCTCAAGACGGGCGAGTTCAGCAACTATTTCAATCTCCTCGCGCCCGGAGAGACAGAGACGGCGTTCTTCATCGGCTCAACGAGCGGCGATTCCTACGAAGGCGTAGCGCCGACGAGTGGCGACTACAAAGCGCGCGTCTATCTCATGCGCAACGACGCGCGGCGGGGGAAGGTCGCAAACTACGTTTTGACCATCGCGCTCGGGCAAAAGAGCGCGACCAACGAGAAGGGGTCCGATTTCGCCGACGGCATGACCGGCGGGCCGGACTTTTGGCAGGTGAGCAGCGTCCCCGCCCGCGACGCGCTCAACATGCGCGCCGAACCCTCTCCTCACGCGCAGCTTGTCGCGCGGTTACCAAACGGGGCGGTTGTGAAAAACCTCGGCTGCAAGAACACCCGCGGCCAAAGATGGTGCCGTGTGGAGCACAGCGGGAGAAGCTCCCTGCACGGCTGGGTCAACGGACGCTACTTGCGGGAGGCGGGCGCAGGTCGGCGATGAAAACGCGACCAGGCTAACCGGCGTTAGGTGGACTCGCAGGTACGCTACCGCGGCCAGGAAACGTTTGGAATAACAAGCACGTAACAGTGCCCAGTTTCATCCTTTCGGGCGCGCCAAATACCGCCGATGGCCCTCCAAAGTACGATTTAGCCGCCGATTTCTGTCGAAACCACACCCAAGCAACGAGCAGGGAATAGCCGACGAGCGAAAAAGCGTACAAACGGCAGCGGTTGGCGGTGAAAAAGTTCGAATCGTTTCCGGTCGATTGGTCTGGTCGATTTTGTCTCTCCGCATGCGCCGACATCCGGAGCGCAACCGCGAGCGAGGGCATGCCGCTTGTCGCAGTCGTGTGCCGACTTTCCAGCCGTCCTTCGTTCTGTCCAGGTGTTGTTCGGGGACGGTGTTCGCCTTGTCGCGCACTTCGAGCACCGCGTGGTCGCCGTCGATCGCGACGCTCATGATCTGCTTTCGCTGCGCTTCGCCCTGGGCGCCGCCGCGCATCCGGTCGAGGAATTCGTTGAAACCGTCCTCGCCGAACGCTTCCGCCATGCCCTTAAGGTCAGTCAGCTTCTCCGACGTCATGTAGGGGATGGCTGCCTTGAGGCCGCCCTCGATAAGCGCGTGCTCGTAAGCCAGTAAAGCATCGGCCTGCGGTGATTTCCGGGTGGCTTTACCTGTGAGGGTCTGCGGCCCGGCCGTGGTTGCAACAAGAATGCTAATGTAGCCGTGGTAAGAAACGAGGCCGCCGGTTGTGCCGGCGCGGGGGGATGTTTTATGGGCAATGTTGTCTCCAGGATTGGACGTCTCGTCATGCAGGGGGTGCTGGACCAGGCAGCCTGGGACGCTGGCCTTGCCGCGATCGTCGAGACGGTGCACGCCGACCATCTCGTCGCGACCCTGCCCCAAGAGATGGATAACCCTTATCCGCGCGTCACGCCGCTGGCCTGGGGCAGTGGCGTCGCTGACGAAAGCATAAAGGCGTTGGCCGCCTATCCGGCCGACGTAGCTGTGCTTTCGCGCCTGCTTCCCAAGGGCAGGATGGTTGCGCAGGACGAGGCGGTGCCGTTGGCGGTCTTGTGTCGGCTGGCGGTGTTCGAGGGCGCGATCAGACCGATGGGCGGGCATCATGCCGCGGTCGCATGCACGACATCCGGCGGCTTCGTCGCCGCCTGCCGAAGCCGTTCAGGACAGCCGTTCTCGGAGACCGAGAAAGCTGTGTTGACGCACCTCCTGCCGACGCTCACCTCGGCTCTGAGCCTGAAGCGGCACATACGCTTGCTCGAAGATAGGATCTCGACACTCGAAGCCACGCTCGACGAGCTATCGACCGGCGTGATTTTCCTCGACGCGCACCGGCGGATCATTCACGCCAACCAGGCGGGCGAGCAGGTTCTCGCGCATTCCGGAAAGCTGCTGACGCAGCCTGCGATGCTTTGGGGCGCCGGCGACATCGAAAGCCAGCAACTGGCCAGGATCATCGACGAAAGCTCGGGGGCGATCACGCTTGTCCGCCGCGAGACGTCGCGGCCATTGGCGGTTCGCGCAGTGCGGATGCCCGCTACGGAAGATCGAGCGCTCTCGACCTTCGGGGCGGCGACGATTTTGTTCATAGACGATACCGACCGGCCGGCTCCGGCGGGCATATCCGGATTGTGCCGCGCCTTCGGGCTGACGCCACGCGAGACCGACATTGTCGTGCTGCTGGTTGCGGGCGAAGGTCCGGCGGAAATCGCAGCCAGACTGGGAATTTCTCTCGGCAATGTCCGTGGCCACCTGAACCGCATCTTCGGCAAGACCGGCACGGGCTCGCAGGCCCAGCTCGTCGCGCTGTGTCTTTCGGTCGTGCATTGAAGCGAGGCCATAGAGCCGGAACCTGAATGACGCAGGCAGCGGCGGCTAGAGTTCGGAGAGTATTTCCCGCTTCCGGGTCTCGTAGTCCTCCGGTGTAATCGCGCCGACGTCCTTCAACCGGGCAAGCTCCCGGAGATGGTCTTCGATCGTATCGGCGGGAGCCGGCTGCCGAACGGTTTCAATTCGGATTCCCTTTATCGGCAGCGCCCCGGTGGGCGTCGTGGTCTTCCGGGAGGCGAATCCGTGCAGCCTGTCCTCGGCGTAGGAGCCAGCGCGGCGTGCGCACCGCGACAGCAAGGACCTGAAGGGAAACATGAGCAACGGCCACAGGGTGAACAGCACGATGCCGTAGACAAGGCTGGAAGCGAACAGGCCTCTTGCCGTCATCGGTTGCCGCGAACCGTCGTCGCCGACGCAAAAGAGTTCGCGGGTGACGCCCTGCTGCCCCGGCTTGTACGAATATTGGGACGACACCGTTTCCAGCTTGCCGCTACAGATCAACGGCGCGGCGATGCGGGTGAGCGGCGGATAGAGGGCGCCGCCCGCGACCCCGATCATGGTGCCCAGAAACAGGCTGACGCCCAACCGCATGGTCAGTGAGAGCACGCGGAGCGCGCGGCGCCACGGCGCTGGTCCCGCGGGCCCGGGACTGGAGTTTGGTGTTTCTTTGCCGATCATCGGTCCGGCCAGCTATCGAAGCGGTTGTCGGATCAATCGTTCACGCTGACGTCGATAAACAGGAAGCCAGCCGGCGTCTTGGTGAAGGTGAAGATATTCTCGTAGCAGAAGATAAAGTAATTATCGTTGCCCTCCGGATCACGATCATAGACGGCCTTGTTGCGCTGGATGCAGGTACGGTTCTTCTTGGTGAAAAACTCCGGATAAGCTTTCGCGCGAAACTGTGCGACATCGGAATACGTCTTGTCCTCCATGAAGGGCAGCTTGGTCATGCCGGCGATGACGGCCGAGTCGTCCGCTTTCAACGCCGCCCGGAATTTTGCAATAAACCCGTCGAACTCCGCCTGGATCGCGGGCGGCGCGCCGGCTTTCTTCGATGCCTGGGCGAACGTGGCCGACGGAATCAGGAGAATAGCGGCAAGAACAGTACGGATCAGGATACTCATTGTCGTGATCTTCCATTCGTGAATCGGTATGAGGGCCGGTCAGGCTCGGGCGCGGTGCGCACCTTCAATCGTATTTTTGCTTGTCGCCTTTCTCGTCTTCCGTGGAGCGGACGCAGATCAATGGCGTCAGCTTCTGAAATTCGGCGGCTGATTCATTCGACATCTCGTATTTGGCAGTTATCAGCGCATCGCTCTCCGCCGGGAGGGTTTGCGTCGTGTTGAGACTGATCGAATGTCCGTCCGCCAGCATGGTCAACTCGAACCATTTGACCGTTTGCTTCAGCTTGTTGTGCAGTGTCAGGTTGACCTTCAGCCAGCGTCCATCGCGTTTGCCGAACTCCCACTTCACGAACTTGAAGACATCGGGCGAGCCCTGATTGTACCCGGAGTAGACGCAATCGCCGGACGCCAGGACGGGCGATGCGGTCAGGGATGCAAGAAACAAAGCGGATGCCAACGCGGTGCGGGTCTTCATGTAAAGTCTCCTGTTCAGAGATGACGTCATTTTCTGAGCGTCCCGACATGGACGGCCCGCAGGGGCCGAGAGCGTCGCTCGTCCGACGGTTTCAGGGTTATCGTGAAGGTGAAGCCGTTCTCCGATCCCGGTGTTATCAAGGCGGTAACGACGTCTATCCGACTCGTGCCGTGCAATCGCTCCTTGAGAATAAGCGGCTCATGGAGATCGGCGTCGTCGGTTCCTGTCCGGCGCGATAGACGTTCCTTGCCGATGCGCCGCACCAGCGCCAATACGTCGTCTCGGCCCGTCAGTTCACCGCGGCCGTCGAGGCGTAAGGCTTCGGACGCCAGCGTTTCCCATTTGTCGTTGGACCAGACGAGCAGCAGCCTTTCGTCGGTCGACCAGATTGTGATGATCTCGCGGTGGTTGTAGCGCGCGTGATCGCCGAAGTGCTTGCTCTGCATTGTCGAGATGACGGCGCCGTCACGTAGGCGGACAATGACGTTCTCCGGCTCGCCGCCCGGAAGCGCCAGCGATCCATCCTCCGGGTTGCGTTCGAATTCCTTGGCCGCCACGGCGGACGGTACGATCCATCCGATGGCATAGCGCGCCGATGGCGAGGTCGAATCGGCAATGACCCGGATCGTCCGGGTTTCGTTGCGGCAGACGATGGTTTCGGTTTCATGCGTACATGGCTCCGCGGCGCGGGCCGCGAGCGGAGACAGGCTCAGCAGTGCGCCGAGAACCATTCCGCAGCAGTCGGTGGCGAAGCGTCCGGTCATTGTTCGGTGCCTCGCATGATGTTTTCGGCCGCCCGCGTTTTCGCCCCCGGCGCCGACGGGTTCAGCCGTTATCGACGTGGCGCGCCTGACGCCGTCTCTATTTTCCGGCCGAAGCGAACTGCTTCTTCCACCGACCAGTGTAGCCCCGGCGACGATCCTCATCGGACGAACAGCTCGGAGAAAAATGATACTCCGAGGAAGAACACAGCACCGATCAAGATCAATGGGGTGGCGAGCTTTGTATAGAACCTCGCCGCGGGATCTGCCTTCGGTTTCGCGCCGATGACGCCGAAAGCCAGGACGGCGAAACCGGCTGCGCCAAGCAGGAGGCACGCCGCGCCTCCGATCGCCCACATGCCGCGCAAATGGAGATATCCATAGTGTCTGAGGCGCCAAGGCGTCACGCGGTAGAGCATGACCAGGTCATCGACGATGATGCCGTGGACCGCGTAGACAGCGATCGCGATCGCGAGGACGAACACGATCAATTTGCGTATTTCAGTTGGCGGAGGCCGCATACAGCTTGTCCCATTGCTCGGCATGGCCGCTGGCGCGCGCCGCGTCGTTCCATTCCAGCTTCGGGCATTTGCGAAGGGTGTTGCAGCTGTCGGGATCGCTGGCCATGCATAGCGTGCCCTTGCCGTCGGCCAGTTTGAACGTCGCCTTGTCCAAAGGATCGGCCGCCAGCGAATGCGCGGCGCCCTCGAACACGTCGCAGGTCAGGTCGGCCTTGCAGCGCATGAACTGTCGGGGCTCAAGCAGTTGGTCTTCGCCGCCGGCAAGGTATTCAACGAGCCCGTCCGGGTGGATGATGTATGGGCTGGTCGAACAGATGAGATGCATGACATCGGGCGTGGCATCGACGTCATCGGGTGGCCCGAAGGCCCACATGCCGACCATTCCATCTGCAAGTCGGACATCGCCCCGTGACTGTCGCACGGTATAGAGGACACCCATCGCGCCGTGCGGTCTCACCACGATCGTTGCATCGTCGGTGAAGCCAACGCCGTAGCCTTCGGACAGGCCGTTCAGCTTGACGATCTGTTTGCCGGAGGCCGCGTCCCAGATGCGCACGTACCGGTCCGACGAGCCCGTGGCGATGCGGGTGCCGTCCGGGCTGAAGGCCGCAGACAGGACTTTTTCGACGCCGTCTTCCTTCAAGGTGGCGATTTCCGCGCCGCTGGCAGCATTGAAGACGCGCGCAACGCCGTCATCCGCGCCGGTCACGATGCGCTTGCCCTCGCGGTCGAATGTCGCTGCCTCGACGTCGGCCTGATGCCGCAGCGTTGCGATGGCGCCACCGCCGACGGCGTCCCAGACTCGCACGGTCCGGTCTCGCCCGACCGTCAGGATGCGCGCTCCGTCCGGACTGAAGCCGACCTGGTCAATGGCCTTCTCGTGCCCTTCGAGCTTGACGATCTTCTTGGCCGTAGCGGCGTCCCACACGACCACGGCCTTGTCCTTCGCGGCGGTGGCGACACGCGCACCGTCGGGACTGAAGCCGGCGTCGGTCAGCGGGGCCGAATGCCCGTCCAGTATGGCGACCTCTCGCGGGCCTTCGATTTGCCAGACCGCCACCGTGTCATCTTGCCTGAGCACGACAATACGCTTGCCGTCCGGGCTGAACGGCTCGCGCGGAAGGCCAATGATGAGCGTCTGCGCAGTCAAGGGGATCGCCGCGAATTCCTTTGAATAATCGGCGATATTCCAGAAGCGTAGCGCGTCCTCGGTCCGCACCATCAGCATCGAGCCGTCCGGGCTCCAGGCCACGGACGACGCTTTACCCTTCAGTTCGGCCACCTGCTTGCCGTCCGACGTGTTGAAGATGATCGTGCCGGCGTTGGTGGCGAGCGCGACGCGGTCTCCGGCCGGGCTGAAACGGACCGCGTAGACGGACTGATCCACACTGAATACGCGCGATGCGTAGAAGTCGGCGGCGATCGCTCCGCTGGTCATGGAGATCGTGACCAGCCAGAACCCCAGCAGGATCGCTATCCGTTTCAGGGCCGTCACCAAGCCAACCTCCTGTTGCATGCAGCCCGTATGGGGTCGATCAAGGCATCCGCCCCCGCAAGGCACGCTAACGGGCAGGGTTGGCGCCTGACACTATCATTCGATAGTGGTGCGGCCTCGGCATCGGGTCACCATCTCGGCGGCATCCGACCGCGATGGCCTTGTCCAGCTGAGGCTCCATCGCGAATCTCATCCTTGATGGCCGCTCTATGCCGGCGATCCTTCAAGACATGCGGAAAAGGCAGAAGCGCTACCGGGCGCGGTTCGGGCAAAGCGCCTCGAACTGGCCGAGCGCCACGTCGTATCCCGTCGCGCTATAGCCTTTCAGGGGCTCGCCGCCGCCGGCTTCGACGATCCGGTATTGCGTATATTCTGCCGTATCCCCGTCTGCGTCATAGTCCGGATTGGCGCCCAGGAACCGGTAGCCTTGGCCGTACAGCGTGATGAACTGGCCGGTCTTGCAGTTGGCCGAAATCTCCGGCAGCAGCTTCACTTTCAACTCATCGGCAATACACCTGGCGGTGACCTTGCCGACATAGTCGCGGCAATAGGCGGTGGCGTTCGCCCTGGTGTGCCTGGTCAGAATTTTGGCGTGCGTGGTGCCGATGTTCGATTTTTTCACCACGGTCACGTCCATCCCCGCCCGCGTGCGGTAAGCGAGCGTTTCGGCATGGGCGGCCGTGCAAGCGAGAGCCAGAACGCAGAGTGTTGCCCCGATGCGCATGGTGTTTAGCCGGTTATGTTTGAAACGCACGAATGATTTCCACCTGCTCGACCGTCGTTCGGCCCGAAGGAAGCGACGCCCAGCATCGCCGGCTTTCGCGGCCGCGCAACACTATCATCCGGTAGTGGTCAGCCCGGACTATGAGGTGATTGCGGCTGCCGGCTCCGGAGCAATATTCGATCAACCACGAAGCGGCGCCTCTCGTCCGTCCGGCACGCCGGCGGCATCGATCGCCCGTCTTGCCTTTCCAAGACGCGCGAAATCTGCGGCAGAACGAGACGCGGCCACAAAGGCTGGTCTCGGCAGGACTATCGCTTTCTCTTGTCGATCAATTGCTCGACAATGGCGGGCTGCGACGTCTCGAATACGCGACTGGCAAGAACGTCGGACGCGACCATCGACTGGACATCGTCGACAGACAGGATGGCGTTCTCGTCCGCAACCAGGCGATTGGCCTGACGCAAGCGAATACGATCCAGCGCGTTGCGGATTGAGCGCGCATTGGAGAACAAGGGCTGCGCCTTGCGCAACGCGATGTAGCGTACAAAGGCGTCGCGGGCCTCGGAGGTGAACTTATAGTTCATGTGGTGCAGCATCACCTCCGCGATCGCGAGCAACTCCTCGTTGGTGTAGTCGGGGAAGTCGATGTGATGGGCGATGCGCGAGCGGAAGCCGGGATTGCTGGAGAAGAATTTTTCCATGCGGTCGGCGTAGCCTGCGAGAATTACCACCAGGTCCTCGCGCTGCGACTCCATGACCTGAAGCAGGATCTCGATAGCTTCCTGGCCGTAGTCGCGCTCGTTGTCGGGCCGATGGAGGTAATAGGCCTCGTCGATGAACAGCACGCCGCCCATCGCCTTTTTCAATATCTCTTTGGTCTTCGGCGCGGTGTGGCCGATATATTGTCCGACCAATTCGTCGCGCGTGACCGACACGACATGGCCACGGCGTACATAACCCAGCCGATGGAGAATATCGGCCATCCGCAAGGCAACGGTGGTTTTGCCGGTGCCGGGATTGCCGGTGAACGACATGTGCAACGTCGGGTTCTCCGACGTCAGCTCCATTTTCTTGCGTATCCGCTCGACAAGGAGGAGCGACGCAATCTCCTGGATTCGCGTCTTGACGGGCTTGAGACCGATCAGCTCTTGATCGAGCTGCTTGAGTATCTCGCCGATTCCGACGGCCTCGAGTTCCTCGCGAAGGTTGACTTTTTCTTGCATCGAAGATGGTCCTGATAACCTCGGCCGGAAGCTGCTTTTTGACGACCGCTCGCGAGAGAACTGTTCGGGGAGGAATGCTCCGTCGTCAGGAGGCGACGGAGCAGTGCATCCGGGCTGGACGACCTAAAGGAAGATCGTCCAGCCTTGGCCGGATGGAATCACGATGAATAGCGCTGACCTTCGGAACGATCGGCCACCGCATAGGAGGTCGTGGTGTAGCGAACGTTACGACTATCGGCCTCCTGGCGCTCGAGCCGGAAGCCCGGCTCGTTCTTGGGCCGGTTGACGATGAAGGACAGCTTCACCGATTCCCAACCATGGCTGGAATCGAACGCGGATATCCGGATGTAGCGGTCGCCATAGACCTTCC